>Ga0209148_1000104_pt1 | contig 214254 bp, 186 predicted proteins | sample AraplaCol_mMF_r2_2_FD_184288 | JGI IMG/M metagenome (GOLD analysis project Ga0209148, IMG submission 184288) | Arabidopsis root microbial communities from North Carolina, USA - plate scrape CL_Col_mMF_r2 (SPAdes) (version 2) | ecosystem: Host-associated > Plants > Roots > Endosphere | place...
TCGCCACTCGCCACCAGGTGCAAGCACCCGTGCTGCCGTTCGACTTGCATGTGTAAGGCATGCCGCCAGCGTTCAATCTGAGCCAGGATCAAACTCTTCAGTTTAAACCTGTTACTGTTTTCGGTTCAGTTAAGAACCGGTCGCTCACTCAAAGCTGACAGGAATATGAATCACTTCATAAACCTGACTTACTTTAGTGTGAGACTCTTGATACTTTCGCTATCTGATCCGAGGATCAGCTCGCTGCCATCAAGCGCCCACACTTATCGGCTGTTAATTTTTAAAGAGCATTTCTGCGAGAGATCTGAACCCCTCAGCAGCGCTGCGTTTTCAGCAGCAGAGAAACGAGATTATCAACCGTTTTTTGAAACTCGTCAACAACTTTTTTAACTACTTCGTTGCGACGACTGCGGTTTAATTTCACGTGCACTGGAATCGATAAAACCGACTTCAACAGCACCGCTTCCCTCTTCTTCCCCCGCGCCGTGTTTCCGTTAGCGCGAAAGAGGCGTGATTCTATGCATCTGCCCCGGTCTCCGCAACCCCTTTTGTGAAATATTTTTGACATGCTATGGCGGAGACCGCCGAGCCTTCCCAGTGCTCATATATAGGCGACACGGCAGGCGCAGCCTCGGTCGCCCTTGAACGGCCCCACCGTATCGCACGCAACCTTCCGTCGATTACCGCCCCACCATCGCCCTCACCACGCCGTCTCGCCGGATCAGCCCGTGATACAGCGCCGCGGCAAAGTGCGCGAGGAACGTCAGGAAGAAGAGATAGGCCAGCACGCGATGCGCAACCCGAAGCCACGCGAACGTCACCGGATCAGCCGACACCAGCGCCGGGAGCTGCACGCCGCCGCCCAGCGTCACCGGATATCCGCCCGCCGACAGCATCGCCCAGCCGATCAGCGGCATCGCGACCATCAGCGCATACAGCACGAGATGCGACCCGTGCGCGGCCACCTTCTGCCACCACGGCAGATCGTCGGGCAACGCCGGCGGCTTCGACAGCATCCGCACCACGATCCGCACGCACACCAGCACCAGCACGGCCACACCCAGCGGCTTGTGAATCGCCACCAGGATCTCGTGCCGCCCGGAAACCGACGCCACCATCCCCACCCCGATGAACAGCATCGCGAGGATCATCGCGGCCATCACCCAGTGCAGCACCCGCGCCGGCAAACTAAACGTCGTCGAAGCCTTCATCACCGTCCCTCCCCACTCACTCGCGCCACGCCTGCCACGCCGGCCTCTTCACTCGTGCGCCGCAGATACGAATCCGCATACGCGGCCGAGCGCGCCGCCAGCAACGGATCGCCCGACACCTGAATCCCCTGCGGCAGCACCGTCGGGTCGTAATTCACGTCGCGGCACGGGCCGCTGTCCTGCGCCTCCACGCGGTCGAGCACGAGCGTGCCCGCATCGATCGTCGTGCGCTGCGCGGGCCAGATCTTCGTCGCGTCGTCCACCGGGTCGCCGGGCTCCGCCAGCGTGACCAGCAGCTTCCACTTCTGCGGGCCGGCCGCGATGCGCTGCGTCACGTCCTGTTGAAGCACGTTCGGGTCCGCGGCCGTCGCGACATCGCCGGCGCCCGCCGTCTGCTCCGGCACGACGCGCCACCGCACTGCCTGGCGCTTGCCGGCCACGTCGACGAAGTAGAACGCGTTCAGCCCGTAATAGCTTTCGGTGACGTAGCTCGCGCTCGGCTTCGCACCCTTCACCCATTGCAGGAACGCGCCCGCTTCCGGATGCGCGCCGAAGAACGCCTTCACCTTTGCCGGGTCCGGCTTGCCCGTCTTCGGATCGGGCCGGGTCGCGAGCGTCTGCTCGTAGAACGCCTGTGGCGTCGCGACGGGAAACACCGGCATCGCGTTCATCCCCGTCCGCCATTGCTGGCCGTCCGGTGCGGTCAGCTTCAGCGCGAGGCTGCGGATCGGCACGCTGCTGTCGGGCGCATAAGGATTCCCGCCCGGCAACGCGAAGCGCCCGACCACCGGCGTGCGCACCGCCTTGAAGAACGGCGCGACCGAATACGCGCTCGCGGCGCCGTTGCCTTCGAAGTAGCCGGTCACGCACACGCCCTTCGCGTGATTGCGCCGGTAGCCGGGATGGATACCGCTGTTGGTCTGCAGCGCGTCGACGAGCCGGTGCGGGGTCAGACGCGCCGGCGCGAGCCACCCGCCGGCATACCCGAACGCCGCAGCCACGCCGGCCACCGCGCCGCCGATCACGGCCCAGCGCCACCACCCGCGCCCGGGCTCGCGCTGCGGCGAAGAAGAAGATTGCTTCATGAATGCACTCCCGATCGTCAGATCATTGTCGAACGCGTGTAGGACGCCGCCCACGCCGCTTTATTCCACGAACAGTTTTTTCGTATGCTGGAGGGAATAACCGATGCCGGCCGGCGTCCTACGCGGCATCTACGACCCTTTCGGCAACCGGCCCGGCCATGCCCTCCACCGCCCTCGACGACGAAGCATTGCGCGAACTCATCCCCAGGCTGCGACGCTTCGCACTCTGGCTGGCGCGCGACGTCCACGCGGCCGACGATCTCGTCCAGTCGACGCTCGAGCGCGCACTGTCGCGCTGGACGAGCCGTCGCGACGACGCATCGCTGCGCAGCTGGCTCTTCACCATCCTGTACCGGCAATTTCTCGATGGCAAACGTAGCGCGAAGCGCTACAACTGGCTGCTCGGCCGCATTCGCGACGACGACGAAGCGCACTGGCCATCCGCCGAACGCGAATTCGCGGCGCGCGCGACGCTCGAAGCGTTCGGCCGGCTCTCGGACGAGCAGCGCAGCCTGCTGCTGCTCGTCGCGGTCGAGGGCTTCACCTATCAGGAAGTCGCCGACCTGCTCGAGGTGCCGATCGGCACCGTGATGTCGCGGCTCTCCCGCGCGCGCCAGGCGCTGCGCCAGCTCAGCGACGGCGAACTTCCTGCTCCTTCCTTGCGGCTAATGAAGAAATGAACACGCCTCCGAACGAACATGACCTTCAGGCCTATGTCGACGGCCAGCTCGACGACGATGCGCGTGCCGCGGTCGAGCGTTATCTCGCGCTGCACCCGGCGCGCGCGGAACAGGTGAAGCAATGGCAGCAGGACGCGCAGCGGTTGCGGGCCGCGCTGGAGAGCGTGCGGATGCCGGCGGACAACCCTGCACTCGACCCAGCGACGATTCGCGGCCGGCGGGCCGAGCGCGCACGGATGCGGTTCGCGATGGCGGCCTCGTTCGTGTTCTGCGTGGGGCTCGGGACGTTCGGCGGATGGCAGGCGCGCGGGTGGAACGCGCCGCCGCCCATCGCGCCGATGAGCGATGCGGTCAAGGCTTACCAGATGATGGTGGTCGATCGGACGGCCAAGGTCGATTACCGGCCGACCGGTGCGGGCGATTTGCAGGGGTGGCTCACCAAAGGCGTGGGCGCATCGGCGAAGCTGCCGGATTTGAGCGCGGCGGGGTTCAGGCCGGTCGGTGGGCGGCTGTTCACGACGGACAGCGGCGCTACTGCTGCGATGGTGCTCTATCAGGATGACTCGGGACGGACGTTGAGCTTCTATCTCCGGCCGGCGGAATCGAAACATCGGCTACTGCCGAATGGGCAACGGGTGGATGGCGCGTTGCTGGCGCGGTATGGCTCGGTGAACGGGCTCAACTATGCGGTGGTCGGGCCGGCGGGGAGTCTCGGCGAGAAGGCGGTCGTGCAGGCGCTCGATCAGCAGACTTGAAGTGGTAGGATGCGCGCCTGGCTGGTGGTCGATGATGGCCACCAGCGCCTTTTGTGGCGCGGCTCGGCCGGCTTGAACGGGTGCGTGCTCACCACTCGAATGCACAGCGTTTCGACTGACTTTCCTCGGCTGTTATTCACACCGAAACCTCGCCGGCACCCTCACCTTTAAAATCACAGGGTTTCGAGTCGCCGCGGAACGGGATATCCACACCTCTCCTGATGGTGCTGCATGCTGACTTCGATGGGTTCGCTCACCTTTGGCATGCACAGCGTTTCTCGTTGTTTTGGGCATCGATATCCACAACCCGGGTGATTGACCGATCGTCTTCGCCGGGTTCGACTCCGCTCACCCGTTGAATGCAGCCGGTTTCGAGTGGCTTCGAGTCGACGATATCCACACGGCATTCGACGTCCGGACGTCGCCGCCGATTCGTTCGCTGCCCTCTCTCATGGTCGGCAAAGCCTTGCCGGGCAACGCATTCAGGCCGACGAGCCCATCGAAACCGGGACGCTCACCGCTCGGATGCACAGGGTTTCAGCTGGATCGTGCGCCGGTTATCCACACACCGCCGCTCGCGCGTCGGGTCACTTCGTCCCGACTATCCGGAGAATCTCGCTGGTTTCCGGCGCGATAACGTGGATCGACTTCCCGAGCCGGTTTGCGTTGCCCAGTCCGCGCATGCCCGGAATCAGCTTTGCGACGAACGTGATGGTGACGACATCGTCATCTGGCATGGGGTCCACCGTGGATGCCCTTTTATCCGTGATGCAGATCTCGAAGTTATGCAGATCCTGCCCGGTCGCCGCAAAGTCTTCGTAGGCAGCCTTCAGGCCCAGCAGCGTTGCGGTGTTGAGTGTGACCGAATACTGGTCGACCGTGCCGAAATTCAACGTGCTCATCGTGTTCTGCGAATATCACCGGGCGAAAACTGTCCGCGCTGGCGGATGCGGGCGGCACATGATCGGTCCCGTTACCTGCTCCCCTTGCGAGCGCCGCTCGCATCACCCTGCTCTTTCCTGGGTGTCGTGACTGGTTCAGGATTCGAAATCAACCGTTGTACGTCGCGACAAAAAATAGTCGGTGATCGCCGAGATCACGGCCTCGCGAATGACGTTATCGATCGTCGCGCCATCGCCTTGGGGCTCGACGTACTTCATCGAATCGACATAGACGACGAATGCGGGACCGTTGTCCACGCCGGACGACAATGCCTCGCCAGGCGCCCGCACGGTCCGCTTTCCGTCGGACAGCACGATTTCGCCGCGCGACACCATCAGGACCGTGTACGTCATCGCGTTGCCTCGCGTGATTCAGTCATGTCGTTCGACCACGTATTGCGACGGCCCGCGCCATGCAACCGAACGGTAACCACTTCGAACGACACCGATCTCCCGGTAATACTCGACGAGTGCCTGCGGGCTCCAGTCACGGCCCGCGGAAAACAACGCATCGAGATCGATGAGCGCGGCTACGAGCGCCTGGCGGTCATGGTCGTCCGCGATCGCCCGTTCCCAGCGCTCGGAATGCTGAACGAAGCCCAACTGCTTCAGCACATCGGCGGCAGCTGTCAGCTCGGTCACGACGACCGCAACGCGGCCTGCGATATCCGTCACCAGCATCTCATTGACAGGTGCCTTCATCGATCGCTTCGCCCCGTATCGTCTGCCGTGATCACCCTGCCTCCTTCGTGAGCCATCCAACGATCTTCGCGACGTCCTCGGCAGACAGCATGCCAACACGCTCGACAAATATGCCGTAGTCGAGATCGAACTTCACGTTGAATCGCTCGCCCTTGTAGCGGCAACACCGGACCTCGGCCTCCGGTATCGACACGCGTTGCTCGAACACGATGTCGCCTGGATGGTGCTGCATCCTGCGTACGACCGTATCGATATCGAGTGTCTGGAGACGGGGCGATGAAGCATCGGTCATTTGCCGTGAGCCCGTTCGCTGAGCCTTTGCATTCTGGATGCCGGCGATTCTACAGACATGACGGCTCACGCATCGCTCGAGCGCCTCACAGTGTTCCGCTTCGATCATCCAGCCGCTGCACGCAGTGCATATCCTGAGCGGATCACAGTCGACGGACTGTGCTTATCCAAAGGTGTTAACAGGGTTCGTATATATACGTAGTGATAGTTAACAAGCGCTGTGCCCCACAGTGGATAACCTCCATAACGCACTGAATTTTCAACGCGAAGCGAAATGCATAACCCTGGGTGCGCGACGTGAACAGCGGCCGGCAGCACAGAACAACTTTTCGTCGATTCACAGCCGCGCCGACATATCCTCAATCGTTCCACTGTGAATCCAGAGGCTTGCCGGACGGTTATCCAGAGGGCAATGTGGATAACACCGCATCACATCGACGCGTTTTGCTGTGATGCGAACAGGTGAAGCTCACGCTCGCGGCATCGCGAGGCAACATCGATCGTCAGCCCACCGCACACGTCGATTCAAAAAATTTTCACGAAGGGGCTTGTGCTCCCCCAAAACCCTCTCTATAATTCGCGGCTTCTTAGGCTCGTAGCTCAGTTGGTTAGAGCACCACCTTGACATGGTGGGGGTCGTTGGTTCGAATCCAATCGAGCCTACCAACGAACAAAATGAAGGGGTCCGGCAGCACAACTTGCCTACAGGCAACGCGGCTCGCCAAACATACAAACGCCACGCGGCAACTTCGCGTGGCGTTTTTCTTTTCCGGTCCGAAACAACGCAAAGCAACGCATGAAGCCCCGATGCGTTGCGCGATACACGGCCCGGCATCGCATCGTCATCGACCATCCGATCCGCCACACAACTGCCGCTGCACGGCGCGTAGAATCGTCTGCGCATCGACGTGGCCGCTTCGCCCGTCGCCCGATTTCCATCGCATCAGAACAACGACGCGCGATCCGCGCGACTGAGAGCACACGATCATGTCCGAGGTCACGACCGCCGCATCGTCCGCGAGCAACGACGAAATCGCCGCTTACGTCGGCAAGAACGCCGCCTGGTTCGAACGAAAATGGGCGATCGCCGACTCGCGCAAGAGCCGGCAGTCGTGGAACTGGGCCGCGTGCTTCCTCGGCCCGGTCTGGTTGGCGTATCGATGCATGTACTGGCAGGCGGCCGCCGTGCTCGCCGTCACGCTCGGCATCACGCTGGTCGAATTGCTGTACTTCCCGGGATACTTCGAATCGAGCGTGCTCGACCCGGCCACGATTGCGATCGCGGTGTCGCTCGGCTGGTACGGGAACGGCCTCTACAAGCGGCACGTCGAGCGCCAGATCGAAAAACTGCGCCCGAACGCGACGTCCCGCGAATCGTTTCTCGCGCTGCTCGAGGCGCAAGGCGGCACGAACTGGCTGGCGGCGGCCGGTTTCGCCGTCGCGACGCCGCTGCTCGGCGTCCTGCTGTTCATGATGGGCAACGCCGGAGGCGCGATGTACTGATCGCGGTAGCCGGCGCTCGGCAAACGCAGGGCAGAAAGAAGAGGGCGGACGGCGCCGTCGCCATGCATTCACACGGCACACGGCACATGCTCGCGCCGCCCTCAATGCAGATGCTTCAATTTGTCAGGATTCCGCACGACATAGATCGCGACGATCTTGCCGTCGTCGATCTCGAGCGCAGTCGTCTGCAGCTCGCCGTCGGCTTCCAGCGTGACGAAACCCGGCAGCCCGTTGATGAACCCGGCCCGCACGAGCTTCGACGCATGCGTCGCAAACAGCTCGGCCAGGTACGCATGCACCCGCATCACGAGCTCGAAGCCGAATACCGGTTTGCCGGCCGCCGTGCGCTTGCCGCCGCCATCGGTATGCAGGCTCACGTCCTCGGCGAGCATCGCGCCGAGCGCGCGCATGTCGCCGCTGCGTGACGCCGCGAAGAACGCTTCGGCCAGTTCGATTCCGCGCTGTTTCTCGACATGAAAACGCGGTCGCGCCTCGCGCACGTGCGTGCGGGCTCGTGCGGCGAGCTGCCGGCACGCGGCCGGGTCGCGCTGGATCGTCGTGGCGACTTCGTCGAATTCGAGGCCGAACACGTCGTGCAGCAGGAACGCCGCGCGTTCGAGCGGCGAGAGCCGTTCGAGCGCGAGCAGCAGCGGCAGCGTGACGTCGTCCGGTTCGTCTTCCTCGACGACCGGCTCGGGCAGCCACGGGCCGATATAGGTCTCGCGCTGGTGCCGCGCGGATTTCAGCTGGTCGAGGCACATGCGCATCACCATGCGGCGCAGGAACGCCTCGGGCACGCGCACCTCGGTACGGTCGACGTCCATCCAGCGGATGAACGCGTCCTGCACCATGTCCTCGGCATCCGCGACGGAACCGAGCATCCGGTACGCGACGCGGATCAGCGTGCGACGCAGCGGATCGAAGCTCGCCGCCGCGTCGGCTTGTTCTTCGGCGCGGCGGCTGGCCGGATCGAGGTTCGGCATCAGGCCACCATCTTCGCGGCGGCGGCCTTCGCGTCGGCCGGGTCGACCCACAGCCCGAAGCCGACGGCGAGCCGGTTCCAGCCGTTGATCACGTTGATCATCACCGTGAGTTTCACCTGTTCTTCCTCGCTGAAATGGTCGTTCAGCGCCGCGTAGGCCGCTTCGTGCGCCGCATGGCCCTCCGACAGCCGCGTGAGCGCCTCGGTCCAGCCGAGCGCCGCGCGTTCGCGGTCGGTGTAGCAGGGCGCTTCGCGCCACGCGGACAGCAGGTAGATGCGCTGCTCGGTCTCGCCTTGCTCGCGCGCCTCGACGGTGTGCATGTTAAGGCAGTTCGCGCACGCGTTGATCTGCGACGCGCGGATCTTGACCAGCTCGATCAGCGTCGGCTTGAGGCTCCCGGCCGCGGCGACCGACACGGTCATCCAGCTCTTCATCAGCGCGGGGGCGGCGGCAAACGGATTGAGTTTCGCAGTCATGGTTCCTTCTCCTTTCGTGTGGGTTCCGCTGATATGACGAGCGAGCCCCCCGCGCGCGTGACATCGACGCGAAAAATTTTTCGCAACCGGGGAAGCGCGCGGCGGAAAGCGAAGGGCGGAGCCGCCAGGCCGGGCGCCAGGAAGGACGCGATATCGACTGACGAATCGGCTGCATAAGGCTGCTCCTTCGACGAACGCGCGCCATCGACCTTTCACACAGGCCGGGCGGCTGTCACCGGACGTCAGTAGCACGCAGCCGCGGGCACGCGCATTGCATCCGGGGCCAAACCGCGCCACGACAGGCGCCGACGGTTCGTGACACGCGCGACGCCCGCACCACACATGCTTTCATTTTTCTTTCACATTCGTTTCACTGGAAATCCGATTCGCGACGTTCACATTTCTGGACCATACTGTTCTGCACGGGCAGATGAAGTGACGCCGCATCCGCGGCCCGGCGCGCGCGCCGGCTGCCCGACGACGCAGCAGCAAATCGCACGTCAGCCGCGCGCATTCGAGCGCAAGGCTTTCCCTTTTCCGGCAACGCAACGCAGCGAATCGCGACGTGAACGGTAAACCGATGAGCCTCCTTGCATCCCAACTTCAGCGCCGTTACCAGGACGTGCGCGCCCATAGCATCGCGTTGACTGCGACGCTGTCCGCCGAAGACCAGGCCGTGCAGTCGATGCCCGACGCGAGTCCGACCAAATGGCATCTCGCGCATACGACCTGGTTCTTCGAAACCGTCGTGCTGATGCGCCGCGTGCCCGGCTACGCGCCATTCGACGACGCCTTCCAGTTCCTCTTCAATTCCTATTACGAAGCGCTCGGCCCGCGCCATCCGCGGCCGCAGCGCGGGCTGCTCACGCGTCCGTCGCTCGACGAGGTGCATGCGTACCGGCAATACGTCGACGACGCGATGCTGCGCGCGCTGGCCGGCGCCGACGCGGCACTGCTCGACGCGATCGCGCCCGAGCTCGTGCTCGGCCTGCATCACGAGCAGCAGCATCAGGAACTGATCGTCACCGACATGCTGCACGCGTTCTCGTGCAACCCGCTGCGGCCGGCATTCCGGCCGCGCACCGGCGACGAAGCCGGATGCGCGCTCGCCGCGGGCGACGCCGGCCCGCTGCGCTGGCTGCATCAGCCGGGCGGGCTCGTCGAGATCGGCCACGATGGCGATGCGTTTTCGTTCGACAACGAACGGCCGCGCCACACCGCGCTCGTGCGGCCGTACGAGATCGCGAACCGCCTGGTGACGAATGCGGAATTCGCCGCGTTCATCGCCGACGGCGGCTATACGCGGCCCGAGTTCTGGCTGTCCGACGGCTGGGCCACGGTGCAGCGGGAAGGGTGGCAAGGCCCCGCGTACTGGATGCCGGACGACGACGATGCGGCCGCCACGCGCGTGCGGCGCACGTTCGGCCTGCACGGCGTCGAGCCGCTCGCGCCCGATGCGCCGGTGTGCCACGTGAGCTTTTACGAAGCGGCCGCGTATGCGGAATGGGCCGGCGCGCGGCTGCCGACCGAATTCGAATGGGAAACCGCGTTCGCGGCCGACGACATCCGCCAGATGCTCGGGCACGTCTGGCAGTGGACGCGTTCCTCGTACGAGCCGTATCCGGGATTTCGGCCGCTCGCCGGGGTCGCGGCCGAATACAACGGCAAGTTCATGGTCGGCCAGCAGGTCCTGCGCGGCAGCAGCATCGCGACGCCGCCCGGACACGAACGGCCGACGTACCGCAATTTCTTTCCGCCGGCGGCACGCTGGCAATTCACGGGAGTGCGACTTGCGCGAGACGTCTGACCTGACGGCCACGAGCGGTGGCCTGCAACCCGCCCGCGATTCGCGGCCGAGCGCATTCGAGCGCGACCTGATCGACGGACTGTCGCGCACGCCGCGCAGCATCCCGCCGAAATACTTCTACGATGCAACCGGCTCCGCGCTGTTCGACCGCATCTGCGAACTGCCCGAGTACTACCCGACGCGCACCGAGCTCGGCATCCTGCGCGATCGCGCGGCGGAGATCGTGCGGCGGGTCGGCCCGCATGCGGACATCGTCGAATTCGGCGCGGGTTCGCTCGAGAAGATCCGCGTGCTGCTCGACGCATTCGCGGACAATTACGCGAACGCACCGGCGCGCTACGTGCCGGTCGACATCTCCGCCGATTACCTGCACGGCGCGGCCGCGCGGCTGCGTGCGGCCTATCCGTGGCTCGACGTCGCGCCGCTGGCGGCCGACTACACGAAGGCCGAGCAACTGGCCGCGCTGACCGAGACGCCGCGGCGGCGCATCGGCTTCTTTCCCGGCTCGACGATCGGCAACTTCTCGCCGGAAGAGGCCGACACGTTCCTGCGCGACGCGGCGCGACTGCTGCGCGGCGGCGGCCTGCTGGTCGGCGCGGATCTCGTGAAGGACGAGCGCATGCTGCATCACGCGTACAACGACGCGCAGGGCGTGACCGCGCAGTTCAACCTGAACCTGCTGGTGCGCGCGAACGCGGAGCTCGGCGCGGATTTCGACGTCGATGCGTTCTCGCATTACGCGTTCTACGATCGCGGGCGGCAGCGCATCGAGATGCATCTGGTCAGCGACGTCGCGCAGACCGTGCACGTGCGCGGCCACGTGTTCCGTTTCGAAGCCGGCGAACGCATCCATACGGAGAATTCGCACAAGTTCACGATCGACGGCTTTCATGCGATGGCGCGCCGCGCCGGGTTCGAACCCGATACCGTGTGGACCGACGCGGACAACCTGTTCAGCGTCCACTGGCTGCGCAGCGTCGACGATATCCGCGCGTAACGCGCGTTGCCGCGAACCACCCGCGCCGCGAAGGCGAGGGCGGTTCGCTCGCCATGCACACCGGCGGGTGCGATCCGATCGCCGGTTTCGTGCCGAAAATCCCCTTTTTACCGACCCGATGCATCGCTGCAACGGTGTGTGGAATACCGCCTTTTCCTTGCTCCATCAGGCTTTGCGGGCATCCGTAAACGTCCGTTACCTGTCTCGCATACCCGTTTCACCTGTGTCAACGTCCGGTGCCTAGACTCCGAACCGTAGTCACATGACGCACGACACGTGCAGGGAGTCGCGAAATGAGCAAGAAACTTATTCTCGGTGCAGTTCTCGGTGTAGCGGCGCTGGCAGCCTCGGGCGTCGCATCGGCCCACGTCGACCTGTCGGTCGGTATCGGCGTGCCGGGCGTCTACACGGCGCCGGCGCCCGTCTACGTCGCGCCGCCTCCGCCGGTGATGTACGCGCCGGTCGGCTATCGCGATGACGACTGGCGTGCGCGGCAGTGGCGTGAACACGAGTGGCGCCGCCGTGAATGGCGCGAGCACGAGTGGCGCGAGCGCGCGTGGCGTGACGGCGGCGGCTGGCGCGGCCGTTGGGACTGAGCGCGACCGGCTCACGAGCGCACTGATCACGACGACCTGAGGAGAGTGATCACATGAATTCCATCCGGTACATCGGACGGTACGCAGCCGCCGCAGTCGTTGCGCTCGCAACGATGGGCAGCGCGCACGCGGCGGGCTGCATGAAGGGCGCGGTGGTCGGCGGTGTGGCCGGCCACTACGCGGGACACCACGCGGTGGTCGGCGCGGTCGGCGGCTGTATCGTCGGCCATCACATGGCGAAGAAGCAGGCGCAAGAGCAGGTCGCGCAGCACAAGGCCGCCGCGCAGGGCATGCAGGCGGCGCAGTAAGCGACCTCGTCACCGGGGCGATGCCGTGGCGTCGCTCCGGTGCTTCGTTCCCGCGTTCATGCACGCACCGAATTGATCCGACGAATGCGTGCCGCACGCGTCGTTACGATCATTTACAACGTCGTGCGGCGCGAGTTTCGCGCGTTCATAAAATGCAGTCACACAAACGCGCTCCAGGGAGCACAAAATGAAACAGCAACGATATCTGTCCGTCCTGACGGCCGCGCTGCTCGCGCTCGGCTCGGTGTCCGCCCATGCGGCGGCCGGCGGCAATGGCGGGGGCAACGGTGGCGGTCATGGCGCTGGCGGCTCGGGCGGCAACGCGGGCGGGATGTCCGGCGGCCACATGAGCGGCCAGGCGCTGAGCAACTCGAACGGCATGCACGCGGGCGACCGCGACAAGGGCCTCGCGCGCGCGGCCGACCGTTCCGACACGATTGCCGACCGCGCCGGCACGCAGCCGGGCCGCGGTCACTCGCACGCGCATGGCCATACCGCCCATGCGTCGACGTCCACGCATCATTCGCATCGCAACGCATTCGGCCGCACGCTGTAAGTGCGGCGTGTGAAGGCAGGAGAAGGGCGCTTCGGCGCCCTTTTTTCATGGTGAAAACGCAACGAGGCTGCCGACCGGAAACATCATGCCGACCCGATTTGCAACCAGCCGTAACTGCGTCGCCCGCCGGCGAGAATACGGATGGCTTTCATGCGAATGACAGGATGAAAACCGGCCGGAGCAACAGGCGCCGCGGGCACTCGGCACGATCGGTAAAGGCCCGGCCACGCCGATAAAAAAGGGCGGCTCGTCGCCGCCCTTCGTCTCACCGCCCCGCGCCCGCCGTCGGCGCTGCAGGTTCGAACAACGCATCGGCCTGCGTGACCCGCACGAAGCGCGCCGCGCCGTCGCCATCGACCAGCGCGCGGAAATGCGCTTCGCCGCACGCGAGCTTCGCGCGCTCGTGCTCGCTCGGCACGTGGCCGTCGGCATTCGGCGTATCGACGACGAAGTACAGCCGCTCGCCGCCGTCCTGTTCCGCGAGCACGGCCCAGTCGGGGTGATAGCTGCCGAGCGGCGTCTGCACGCGGAACCACGCCGGCAGCTTCGCGTACAGCTTCACGCCGTCGTGCGCTTCGAGCGCATCGGCGAACGCGCGCTCGGCGTCCGTCTCGCACACGACCGCTTCGTGGATCGACTTGCGTGCGTCCGGCCGCAGGTTGCGCAAGTAGCCGGTGAGCGCCTCGCTCTCGAACGATTCGAGCGCATGCACGTGGCGCTCGCCGAGCTTGCGGTACGCGATGCCGGCGACGAGCGCGAGCCGCTTGCAGCGGTTGATCGCGTCGGCCGCGACCGCGATGAACTGCTGCGGATTCACGCGGAAATCGTCGAGCCGGCCGCTGTCGGCGAGGATCGTCGCAAGCGAACGGCGCGTGAGCTGGGTGCGGTCCTGCAGTTCGGTGAGCAGGTCGGGCAGCGGCAATTCGCCTTCGTCGAGCAGCACGGTGCCGGCGCCGGCCACCTCGATCGCCTCGATGCCGGCCTTGCCGATGTCGATCTCGGCCTTGCGCCACTGCAGCCGCGCCCGTGCGATATCCGGCGCGTCGCGCAGCGCGGCCGTGCAGTCGCGCACCAGCTTCGCGTTGTCGAACTCGACGCGGTACACGGTGCGGTGGCGGATGCGATCCCACAGCGCGCGGAAATCCTCGCCGAACACGACGGCCTTGCCCGATGCATCGCGCCGCAACGCGATCGCGCGGCGCTCGTCGGCGTTGCGCACCGCGAAGCGGCCCGACAGCTTGCGCAGCGTCGCGACGATCGGCGCACGCAGCCGTTCGAACGCATCCGGCAGCACGAGCGCGCTCTGGCGCAGCGCATCCTTCAGCCGGTCGAGCACCTTGCCCTGCGCGTCGACGTAGCCCTGCTCGTGCAGATGGTTCCACAGCACGCGCGACAGCTCGATGCCGAGCGCATGCGCGGGGCCGTCGTCTTCCTGCACCGGCAGCGCCGCGAACTGGTGCTCCTCGACGATCCCGAAACGGATGCCCGTATCGGCCTCGATTTCCTTCTGCAGGTTCTCGGCGAACGACTCGTAGCGCTCGGTCGCGATCACGGTGAGCGTGTTCACGCCCGGGTCGCGCACGCGTTCGCCATCCTGATCGACCGCGAGGCGCAGCCCGCGGCCGAGCGTCTGGCGGCGCTCGCGCTCGGTCTGGATGTCGCGCAGCGTGCAGATCTGGAACACGTTCGGGTTGTCCCAGCCTTCCTTCAGCGCCGAGTGCGAGAAGATGAACTTCAGCGGCGTGTCGAACGACAGCAGCGCTTCCTTCTCGCGCATGATGAGGCCGTAAGCACGCTCGGCGTTCTCCCGGGCCGCCGCGCTGCTTTCGCTCGTGTCGGTCCAGCCGCCCTTGCGGTCGATCGAAAAGTAGCCGTTGTGCGCACGCTCGACCTCGAGCGCGACGTCGACGCCGTCGAACAGCGCACGGTAGGCCGGCACACGGGCCGCGCGCGCATATTCCTCTTCGAAGATCAGCGCGTAGTCGCCCTTCACCGGCATGCCGTTCTCGTCGTAGCGGCGATAGCGTTCGACCGAATCGACGAAGAACAGCGACAGTACCTTCACGCCGCGCTCGGCGAGGCGCAGCTCCTTGTCGAGATGCTCGCGGATCGTGCGGCGGATCATCTCGCGCTGCACGGCGAGCGTGTCGATGTCGCCGAACGCCTCGCCGAGCGACAGGAACGCCTCGCCTTCCGGATGGCGCAGCTCCACGTATTCGGCGCCCTTGACCGCATGCATCTCGCCGATCCGCAGCCCCGCGTACAGCGCGCGCTTGGTCAGGCGCTCGAGATCGTCGCCGTCGGTGGCCGACACGATCTGGCGCTTCACGCCGGCCGCGGTCGCGACATCGAGCTCGATGCGCGCGCTGATCGCGCCGCGCCGGTTCGACACGCCGACGAGCCGCACGTACGGCTTGTTGTGCGCATCCTCGACGATCGCCGACGCGATCTCGATCTGCTTGACGAGCTTGCGCTCGTACGCGTCGACCGCGTCGAGCCGGTACACCATGTGATGGCGGTCGACGTGCGTGGCGGAATAGCGCAGCGTGCAGAGCGGCGCCATCGCGGCGAGCGCTTCGCGCCCGCGCCCTTCGAGGCCGCCGTCGACGCTTTGCGGCTCGTCGACGATCACGATCGGCCGCGTCGCGCGGATCAGGTCGATCGGCTTCTCGCCGCCGGTCTTCTCGCTGTCCTTGTAGAGGTTGTTGATCTCTTTCTTGTTGATCGCGGCGACCGTCATCACCATGATCTGGATCGCCGCGCTCGCCGCGAAGTGACGCACCTGGCCGAGCTTCGCGGAGTCGTACAGGAAGTAGTCGTACGGCACGCCCGCGTACAGCGCGCGGAAGTGATCCTCGGTGATCGCGAGCGTCTTGTGCACGCCTTCCTTGATCGCGATCGACGGCACGACGATCACGAATTTCGTGAAGCCGTAGCGGCGGTTCAGCTCGAAGATCGTGCGCAGGTACACGTAGGTCTTGCCGGTGCCGGTTTCCATCTCGACGGTGAAGTCGCGCGAGCCGGGCAGGCCGGATGGCGGCAGCCCGCCGCGCAGCTGCACGTCGGCGAGATTGCGCGCGAGCGCGTCGTCGGTCAGCGACAGCCGGTTGCCGACGCCCTGCTCCGATACCGCGAAGCCGAGCGAGCCTTGCGCGGCGGCCGTCGTGCCGGGCGCGGCGTTCGCGAGCACGCTGAAGTCGCCGCGATACGATTCCTGGCCGCGAAACAGGTCGCAGACGGCGTCGATCGCCTCGCGCTGGTAGTCGAGATCCGCTTCGAAATGCAGGCGCATCACAGGCTCCGCACGCGCTTCACGCCGTGCTGTTCGAGCAGCGCGGCGAGATTGAGCTTCGCGACGTCGTCGACGAAGCCGCTGTCGCGGAACAGGCACGTGACGTCGCGCGACGCGCCGCTCGCATCGAGCAGGTCGACGATGCCGTCGGCGAGCGGGCCCGCGTCGTCGCGTGAAATGCGTGCATCGAAGCACGCGACGATCGCGCGGCCGATCAGGTGCACGGTCTTGCCGGCCACCTGGTGATGCTCGACCGGCGTGCACAGGTCGAGACCGAGCTTCAAGGTGAGTTCGGCAAGCAGGTCGTCCTCGGTGCGGCCGGTCTTCACGTGTTCGACGGACGCGAAGAGGGCATGGTCGAAGTCGTCGCGGCGCGGGTCCCACTCGATCACGTTGGTCGTGTCGAGCCGGTATACGCGAAAACCGAGGTCGCCATAGCTTTCCGGATAGTCGCGCGCGACCTGTTGCGCGGCACGGCGCAGGCGTTCCTTCGTGATTTCCGCGAGCGTCAGCGGCTTTTTCAGCTTCGCGCAGAAATCGGCGGCCGCGGTTTGCGTCTTGTCGCGGCGGTCGAGCGCCTCGGGCAGCTGCACGAGGATATAGCGGCGCGCGCCGCCGTCGGTCGCGTTCACCTGCATCACCGCGTGGCCGGTCGAACCGGAGCCGGCGAAGCAGTCGAGCACGATGTCGTCGCCGCGCGTGCACCAGCCGATCACGGCCGCCGCGAAGTCGACCGGCTTCGGCAGATCGAACGGGATGCCGAGCGTCTTCAACAGCGCGTCGTCGGAGCCCGCGAACGGCAGCACCGACGGCACGTTCTCGTACATGTTCTCGTCGAGGTAGTAGATCCGCTGCGGCTGCGTGGTTTCATCCGGGCCGAATTCGATCTGGCCGCGCTCGAGCAGCGCCTGCATCGTCGCGGGCGGGTTGCGCCAGCCGCGCGCCGGCATCGCGCACGGCTTGCCGGTGACCGGGTGGATCAGCGGCGTGAAATATTCGTCCGGCGCCTTCTTCTTGTTCGGCCACGCCATCGACACGAGGCGGTACACGCGACCCTCCGGCGACAGCCGGTCGTACATCACCTCGCCGCCGGACAGGTTGGTCTGCGCCTTCATCCACGCGCGGTACGCCTTCTGCGCGTCCTTCGGGTTGCCGCTGCGGTACACCGCGTCGTGCGCGGCGTCGAGCATGCGCTGCGCGTTGCGCTTCGGGCGCTTGAGCGGCGCCCGTTCGAGCAGCGTCTCGGCGTTGCGCGCGAACAGCACCAGCGATTCGTGCTGGTACGCGACGCCGCGCGCGTCGCCCTTCGGGTTGCGCTTGTCCCACACGGCCACGCCGAGCTCGTTTTCCTCGCCGAAGATCTCGCGCAGCATCAGCACCAGCGCATGCACTTCGTGCTCGTCGATGTGCACGGCGATCAGCCCTTCGTCGGACAGCAGCGCGTGCGCAAGCTTCAGGCGCGGATACATCATGTTCAGCCAGTCGGTGTGGAACCGGCCGTTCGCCTCGGTGTTGGTGCTGCGCTTCACGCCGGCTTCGGTCTGGCCCGTCATCGCCAGGTAGTGGCGGATGCTGTCGCTGAAGTCGTCCGGATAGACGAAATCGCTGCCGGTGTTGTACGGCGGGTCGATGTAGACGAGCTTCACCTTGCCGGCGTAGCTCTTGTGCAGCAGCTTCATCACGTCGAGATTGTCGCCCTCGATCACCAGATGGCGCGTGTCGTCCCACGCGACGCTGTCGTCGGGGCAGGGCCGCAGCGTGCCCGTCGACGGCGTGAGCGCGGCCTGGCGCGCGGCGCGCTTGCCGTGCCAGTGGAAGCCGTAGCGCTCGTCGGCGTCGCCGACCGTGCGCTCGCCGACCAGCGCCTTCAGCACGTCGACGTCGACCGACGCGCCGTCCGGGCCTTCGGTCACGAGTTCGGGGAACAGCGCCTTCAGGCGCGCGACGTTGTCGGCGGTGAAATCCGTCGACATCGCCTGCGGGCTGGCCGCGTCGAGTTTCTGCATCGTCTTTTCCATCGGAGCCCGGCCGCGCGCGCCAGGACGTCGGGCGCGCTCACGGCACCGGCGGCAATGGCCGCCCGGGCAAACCCGAAACGCTAGCGAGTCGGTCGGCGCAGGTCAAGCGCCGATGTGAGCCGAGCATGCGCGCATCGGCCGCGATCGCCCGCCGGACGGGCCGCCAGCGGGTTCGGGCCGGTTGTCGCACGGGCCGGCCGGCGGCCGTGCGGCGGACATTCGGCGACGCCGCGAAAAGGACGAACAACGGATGAAAAAAAGGGCACGGTCAGCGTCGTTCGCCGGCGTGCCCGCATGGAGAATCCCGGAAGGAGCGTGCGGCAGGGCCCGACGGGCCCTGCCCGGATGACCGCCTCGGGTCAGAAGCGCGTGCGGATGCCCGACGTCAGTTCGAGCTGGTTCTTCGCGCCGAACGTCGACGACACCGTGTAGCCGCCGTGCAGCTTCATGTAGTCGCCGGCCAGGTACACCTCGGTGCGCTTGCTCAGGTGGTAGAACACCGACCCGTAGATCGTCTCCTTGAAGCCGTTGGCGACGCCGTTGGTCAGGCTGAACGCGCCGAGGTTGGCGTTCGGCGTGAAGCCGTCCGCGTTGTTCGCGGCGTTCTTGATGCGCATCTGCTGGTAGCCGAGCTCGTAGTCGAGCGCGCCCTTCGGCGCGATCTTCATCGACACCGTCCACGAATCGTCGTGACGCTGGCCGAGCGGGCCCTGGTCGCCGTTGTAGCGGAAGTAGCCGGCATTCAGCCGCACGATGTCGAACGTGTAGTTGCCGCCGACCGAGAACGTCTGGTTCCGGAAGCCGTTGTGGTTCACGTGGTTGTAGAAGCCCGACACGTTGAACGGCCCGCCGTTGTAGCCGAGCGCGGCCTGGTACGCGGAGCCGGTCGCGAACGACGTCGAGTTGCTGAACTGGTAGCCGGCGCTCGCGAAGATGCCGTTGCTGAACAGCTTCTTCCACGCGACGCCGTTGTTGTAGCGCGTGCCGGTCGGGCCGGCCGCGTAGAAGATCATCTGCTTGAAGTTGTTCGAGTTGGTCCAGCCGCCTTCCTCGGTCGACAGCCTCGCGGACCCGTACGCGTCGCCGTAGATCGTCGCCGCATCGCGCGCGATCGTGTTCTGGAAGCCGGCCGTCAGCTTGCCGAAGCGCTCGTCCTCGACGCCGACCCATGCGTCGCGGTCGAAGATCTGGCCTTCGTCTTCCATCTGGCCGTTCGCGACGACGAATTCGCTTTCGAGGCGGAAGATGATCTTCGTGCCGCCGCCGATGTCTTCGGCGCCGCGCAGGCCCCAGCGGCTGCCGCTGAACCACGGTTCGCCTTCGTTGCCCATCCCGATCACGTGTTTGCCGTTCGCGTCGGCGTGGGTCCGGTAGGTCGGAAAGCTCAGGTCCATCAGGCCGTAGAGCTGCACGCTCGACTGCGCATGCGCGTGGCCGGCGCACAGGCCTGCCGCCGCGATGGAAAGGGCAAGGGTTTTTCGTTTCAAGATCGTCTCCTCCGAGCTGCCGCATTGGAATCTGGTCGTTTGCAGTACGTAATGTATGCCGACGCTTGCCGGCCACAGCGAGCGGGCCGACGCGTAGCATCGTAGAGGGTGCAATCCTTCACGACGCTTTCCCGGAGGAAAGAATCGGATCGGTGAAAACACCGAACGCACAATGATCACGAATCGGGCACGCGTGCGGAAGCGATCCTGCCGGACGTCCGGCAGGCTTCAATGATGATTCGTGCTACGAATTGATGTGTGGAAAGCGGGAAGCGCGCCGCGTCAATCGTGCGCGCTCTTCATCCGCAGGATATAGCCGAGCCCGCGCAGCGTGATGATCTCGGCCGTGCTGCCGGCGAGATGCTTGCGCAGCCGGTGGATGTAGATGTCGATCGCGTCAGCGCTCGGCTCGTCGTCGAGCGCGAACACGCTGTCCATCAACCGCGCCTTCGATACCGTCTTGTTCTGCTGCAGCATCAGCGTTTCGAGGATCGCATGCTCGCGGCGTCGCAGCGCGAGCACGGCGTCGCCGCAGCGGAATTCACGCGTGCCGAACGCATAGACGAGGTCGCCGCACACGAGCTGCGTCGTGCCGACGCCAGCCTGCCGGCGGATCAGCGCGCGGATGCGCGCCACCAGCTCGCGCGACTCGAACGGTTTCACGACGTAGTCGTCAGCGCCCGCGCCGAAGCAGTCGACCTTGTCGTCGACCGAGCCGTGCGCGGTCAGCATCAGCACCGGTACGTTGTCGTTGCGGCGCCGCAGCCGCGCGAGCACTTCCTTGCCGCTGATGCCGGGCAGCCGCATGTCGAGCAGTACCGCGTCGTAGCGTTCGGTCTTGAGCACGGTGTCGGCCCGTTCGCCGTCGCCGACGCAGTCGACCGCGAAATCCTCGCCGCGCAGCAGGTTCACGATCCAGTGCGCGAGCTCGGCGTTGTCTTCGACCAGCAAAAGTTTCATGACGGCGTTCTCTTCAATCGAAAGCGGGCAGGCGCACGGTCACGACGACACCGCGATTGCCGGGCCCCGGCGCGAGCGATGCGCTGCCGCCGTGCGCCAGCGCGATCTCGCGGACGATCGCGAGCCCGAGGCCCGACCCCTCGGTATCGGCCGACACGCGGTAGAACCGCTTGAATACGTGCGGTCGGGCTTCGGCCGGGATGCCGGGGCCGTCGTCGACCACGTCGAGCACGATCGTGTCGCCGTCGCGCCGCGCGCAGACCGTCACGCAGCCGCCGGGCTGCGTGTAGCGCACCGCGTTGTCGACGAGGTTCATCACCAGAGCGGTGAGCAGGCTGTCGCTGCCCGCGACGTCGAGCCGCTCGCCGAGGTCGGCGCCGAGGTCGATGTCGCGCCGCTGCGCGAGCACGATCGTCTCTTCCAGCACGCTCGACACCACCGCGGCCAGATCGACGCGGTGGGTGAGCAAGGTCGACGGCGTCGCTTCCGCATGCGCGAGCAGCAGCAGCTTGTCGGTCACATCCGCCATCTTGCGGCTGCTGCGCTGCATGCTGTCGAGCACGGACGCGAGTTCGTGATCGCCGTTGCCGCGCTGCTGCGCGTACTGGATCTGCGTATCGAGCACCGCGATCGGCGTGCGCAACTGATGCGCGGCATCCGCGATGAAGCGGCGTTGCGTGGCCGTATGCATGTTCAGGCGCGCGATGCACTGGTTGATCGCGTCGACGATCGGCCGCAGCTCGTGCTGGAGCCGTTCGGGGCGGATCGGCTCCAGCTCCATCGGCCCGCGGTCGGCCACGTCGTCCTTGAGCTTCATCAGCGGGCGCAGCTCGAAGGTGAGGCCGAGATAGACGAGCACCACCGCGAGCACCAGCATCAACGACAGGCGCACGAGCTGCGGCCGCCAGATCGTCGCGACCATCGCGCCGTACGAACGCGTCGTTTTCGCGACCACCACCGTGACCGTCTCGACCTGCCCCTCGTCATATAGCTGGCGGTCGTAGGCCACCGCGCGCAGCCGCACGCCGTCAAGCGACGTGTCGTACAGCGTCGGCTCGGTGCCGTGCCGCGCGGGCAGGTCGAGCGCCGGATTGCCGGTGAGCAGGCGGTCGTGGCCGTCGATCACCTTGTAGAACACCGAGTCGCCCGACGGCGATTCGAAGATCTCCAGCGCGGCGGGCGGCACGTCGGCCGCGGGCCGACCGTTGCGCCATTCGACGTCTTCGCCGATCGTGCGCGCGGATGCGACGAGCGCGCTGTCCTGCACGAGCGCGGCCGTGGTCCGCGCGGTGTCGTACGACATCGCGCCGGCGATCAGCACGAACACCGCGAGCGGCAGCAGCAGCCACCACAAGAGCCGCCCGCGCAGGCTGTGCGCCATCCTCTCGCGCTCCTTCTCCGAAATGCCGAACCGCGCCGGGGGCGCCGGCGCGGTCGGGGGTGTCATGTCAGGCGCCGATCGACGGCGTTCAGAACGCCGCGGGGCGCCACTTCAGCAGCCGCTTCTCGATCCGCGTCAGCAGGTAGTCGGCGGCCAGCGCGACCACGGCCAGCACGATCATCGCCGCGAACACGCCGCTCGCGTTGAACGCGCCCTGGGCGGTGGAGATTAACAGCCCGATCCCTTGCTTGGAACCCAGGAATTCGCCGACCACCGCCCCGACCAGCGCGAAGCCGAAGCTCACGTGCAGGCTCGCGAGAATCCACGAGAGCGCGGACGGGATCACGACCGACGTGGTGATCTGCCGGCGCGACGCACCGAGGATCTGCGCGTTCGCGATCAGGTAACGATCCGCTTCGCGCACGCCCTGGAACGCGTTGCCGAACACGACGAAGAACACCATCACGACGGCCAGCGCGATCTTCGACGCCATCCCGAGGCCGAGCGCGATCACGAACACCGAGCCGAGCACGACGCGCGGGATCGAGTTCGCGATCTGGATGTACAGGCCGAACACGTCGGCCATCAGCTTGTTGCGGCCGAGCACGATCCCGCAGATCACGCCGGCGACCGAGCCGATCAGGAAGCCGATCGTGGTTTCCTCGAGCGTGACCCACACCTGCGTGAGCAGCGGGCCTTGCGACGTGCCGTTCACGAACCAGTCCTGGATCTGCGCGAAGATCAGCGTCGGCTGCGAGAAGAAGAACGGATCGATCCACTTGAGCCGCGCGGCGAGTTCCCAGCCGCCGAGCACGATCACGAGTACGGCGATCCGCAGGCCGATGATCAGTTGCCGGCGGCGGCGCAGCCGGGTTTGAGCGGCGCGCGACTCGTCCTCGAGCGTCGTCGCCGGAAGGGCGGTGGGGGGAAGCGTCATGTCGGTCATGCTCCTGTCCTTGCTGTTTCTTGCGATGGCGTGCCGTAGCCTGCCGTGCGGCGTATGCGTCAGCCGATCTGCACTTCTTCGCGCAGGTCGTGCCAGATGTCCCTGGAAATTTCGATGAAGCGTGCGTCGTAGCGCACTTCCGACATGACGCGCGGGCGCGGCAGGTCGATCTCGACGACGCGCTTGAGCGTCGCGGGGCGGGCGGTCAGCACGAACACGCGGTCGGCGAGCGCGATCGCCTCTTCGAGATCGTGCGTGACGAACACGACCGAACCCTTGTTCGCGGACCACAGCTGCAGCAGCTCGTCCTGCATCAGCGTGCGGGTCTGCATGTCGAGCGCGGAAAACGGCTCGTCCATCAGCAGGATTTCCGGCTGGTTGATGAAGGTCTGCGCGAGCGCGACGCGCTTTCTCATCCCGCCGGAGAGCTGGTGCGGGTAGTGTTTGGTGAACTTGTCGAGGCCGACCTTGCGGATCCATTCCTCGGCCTGCGCGTACGCGACATCCTTCGAGCGGCCGCGGAACAGCGGGCCGGCCGCGACGTTGTCGATCACGTTGCGCCACGGGAACACGGCGTCCGCCTGGAACACGAAACCGATGCGCGGGTCGATGCCGTCGACCGGGCGGCCCATCACGCGGACTTCGCCCGACGCGGGCTTGAGCAGCCCGGTGATCAGGTTCAGCGTGGTCGACTTGCCGCAGCCGGTCGGGCCGACGATCGCGATGAACTCGCCGCGCGCGACGCTCATGCTGAAGTCGCGCAGCGCGACGGTGGCCTTGCCTTCCGGCGAAATGAAGCGGCACGACACATTGCGAAACTCGATCGCCGGTGTGCTCGGGGAAACTGCCTGGTTCATCGCATTGATCCTGCGGGTGAGGAAGGCGCCGCAGCGGGGCGGCGCCGGGCCGGTCAACCGGGCCGGAACGGGGAACGCACGGCGGCGGGATCGCCGCCGCCGGCGCGACTGCCGAGCCCGATTACTTCGCGTTCACGAAATCGTTCGTGTAGGTGCGCGCCAGGTCGATGTGCTTGCCCTTCACCGACGGGTTGAACGCCGACAGCACCTTCAGCACGATCGCCGGGCCGTCGGCCGGCATCTTCGCGTCGGCCGTATACATCGGCAGCGACGCCTTCAGCGCGGCCACGTACAGCGCCTTGTCCTTCTGGTAGTCGGCCGGCATCTTCGCGGCGATTTCCTCGGCGCTGTGCGTGTGGATGAACTGCATCGTCTTGGCGAATGCGTGCGCGAGCTTGGTCGCTTCCGCCTTGTGCGCATCGGCCCACGCCGACTGCACGTACAGGCTCGCGGCCGGGTAGGTGCCGCCGAGCGCGGCGCGCGTGCCTTCCAGCGTGCGCAGGTCGACCAGCACCTTCGCGTCGCCCATCTTCTCGAGCGCGGACACCGTCGGCTCGGTCGTCATCCCGGCGTCGATGCGGCCCTGCTTGATCGCGGCGATGAAGCTCGCGTCGGCGCCGACCGGCAGCATCGTGTACTGCGTCGACGGCACGCCGTGCTGCAGCGCGAGGTATTGGGTGAGGAAGCTCGTCGACGAGCCGAGGCCCGTCACGCCGAGCGTCTTGCCCTTCGCGTCGGCCATCGACTTGAAGGTCGGCGCGGCCTTGGTCGACACCATCTCGACTTCGCCCGGCACCTGGCAGAGCACGGCGATCGCCTTCACGTCCTTGCCCTTGCTCTGCAGGTCGACCGTGTGGTCGTAGAAGCCGACGACGCCCTGCACGGCGCCCGCGAGCAGCTCGTTCTCGGCGTCGACGCCGGCCGGCTGCGACAGCAGCTCGACGTCGAGCCCTTCGGCCTTGAAGTTGCCGAGCTCCTGCGTGAGCCGCGCGGGCAGGTAGATCAGCTTCGCGATCCCGCCGACCATGATCGTGATCTTGCCGCCGTCGTCGGCGAAAGCGGGGTGAGCGGCGAGCGCGCAGCTCAGGCTGGCTGCCACGGCGAGGGTGCGCAGGATAGGTCGCATCGGGGTCGTCTCCTTCGTTGTATTCGTATGGCGCGATGCGTGCTGCATCGTCATCACGAGTATAGGGAGGCGAAACCTTCTGCAACCTTTCGCGGGGTAGCGGTTCGTTTAGGGGTTTTCCAGCAACGGAGGGCGGAACGGGGCGACAGGCGCCGAAGCGAGTCGAAAGCGGCCGGCCGCGCGTCTAGCGCCAGCCGATCAACACCCGCCCCATCGCATCGAGCCCCATGTCGAACAGATGCGACACGAACGGCACGAGGTTCGGGATCATCAGTTGCACGAGCAACAGCCCGACGATCAGCGTTACGGGAAAGCCGATCTGGTACATGCCGATCTGCGGCGCCGCGCGGTTCAGGATGCCGAGCGCGAGGTTCGCGATCAGCAGCGCCACGACCACCGGCAGCGACAGCAGCAGCCCCATCTCGAACACGGTCGCGCCGAACGCGGCGAGCGTGCGCCAGCCCGGCGCGTGCAGCAGGTCGGCCGACACCGGCAGCGACTGGAACGACGCGGCGAGCGCCGCGAACATTTGCAGGTGGCCGTCCACCGCGAGGAACGCGAGCATCGCGACCGCGTTCAGGAACCGGCCCATCGCGGGCGTCGCGCCGCTCGAATGCGGATCGAAGAAGGTCGCGAAGCCGAGCCCCATCGACAGCCCGATGAAATCGCCGGCCGCTTCGACGGCCGCGAACACGAGCTGCATCGTGAAACCCATCGCGACGCCGATCAGGAATTGATTGACGAGGATCCAGATGCCCTGCGCGGAGAATACGGTGACGTCCGGCATCGCGCCGAGCGTCGGCGCGACGACGAGCGCCATGAACGCGGCGACGCCGATCTTCACGCGCACCGGCACGGCCGCGTGGCCGACCATGGGCGCCGTCGCGACCAGCGCGAGCATCCGCACGAACGGCCACAGGAACGCCGTGAGCCAGCCGTTGAGCTGCGCGTAGGTGACCGAGAACATACGGGAGAAGGGGGCCGAGCGCGGCTCAGCCGGCGCCGAGCGTCGCGACGTGCAGCAGCGTCTGCCGCAGGTAGTCGAGCATCGTCGTCAGCATCCACGGGCCGGCGATCACGAGCGTCGCGGCGACCGCGAGCAGCTTCGGGATGAACGACAGCGTCGCTTCGTTGATCTGCGTCGCGGCCTGGAACAGGCTCACGACGAGGCCGACCGCGAGCGCGACCAGCAGCAGCGGGGCCGCGAGCAGCAGGCCGACCATCATCGCCTGGTGCGCCAGCGTCATCACTTGTTCGGGCGTCATCGCGCGTGTTCCTCCGCTTAACTGAAGCTCTGCGCGAGCGAGCCGATCAGCAGCTGCCAGCCGTCGACCAGCACGAACAGCATCAGCTTGAACGGCAGCGACACGGTGGACGGCGACACCATCATCATCCCCATCGACATCAGCACGCTCGCGACGACCATGTCGATGATCAGGAACGGGATGAACACCGTGAAGCCGATCTGGAAGCCGGTCTTCAGCTCGCTCGTGACGAACGCGGGCACCAGCAGCGACAGCGGCACGTCTTCCGGGCCCTGCATCGGCGCGGCCTTCGAGATCTTCGCGAACAGCGCGAGATCGGTCTCGCGGGTCTGCTTCAGCATGAAGGTCTTGAACGGCGCGACGCCGCGCTGCACGGCCTGCTCCATCGGCATCGAGCCGTCGGAGAACGGCTTGTAGCCGTCGTTGTACGCACGGTCGAGCACCGGCGACATCACGAAGAAGGTGAGGAACATCGCGAGGCCGACGAGCACCTGGTTCGGCGGCGTCGTCGCGGTGCCGAGCGCCTGGCGCAGCAGCGACAGCACGATGATGATGCGCGTGAAGCTCGTCATCATCAGCAGCATCGCCGGCAGGAACGACAGCATCGTGAGCAGCAGCATCGTCTGCACGCTCAGCGAATAGGTGGTGCCGCCGTGCGGGCCCGGGCTCGCGTTGAACGCGGGCAGGCCGTTCGCCTGCGCATACGCGAGCGCCGGAGCGAGACAGAGGATCAGCACGGGCGCGACGCGCGCCGCGTGACGCAGGAATGCGTGTTTCATCGGAATGCGGATACTGGAAGAGGGCGCGGCGCCATGTCAGCGGTCCTTGCCGCGCCCGAGGCGTTTCGCGGCTTCGCCCGCGAGCGCGTCGCGAAACCGCGAGCCGAACGTGCCGGGCAGGCCGGCGTCGGACGAAGTGCCGCCGGCAGATGCGTCGGCCGCGGCTGGGCCCGCGGCCGCGGTGGCCGCCGCCGAACCGGCCGGCAGCGTATGCAGCAATCGCACGTTGCCCGGCGCGACGCCGAGCACGAGCCAGGTGTCGCCGATCTCGACGATCGTCGCGCTTTCCTTCGCGCCGAGTCCGACGCTCGACACGACCTTCAGCGGGCCGCCGCGCCGCGCGGGCTGGAACCCGAAGCGGCGGGCGAGCCATGCGCACGCGAACACGAGGCCGATCACGACCGCGAGCCCGACGAGCGTCTGCAGCACCGCGCCGATGCCGAGCGACGGCGCGGCCGAACCGACCGTCACGCTCGACGCGATCGAACCGGGGTGGTTCACCGCGTTCATGTCGGCGGCGCCGGCCGGCGCGCATGCGAGCGACGCGACAGTGGCGAGTGCCGCCGCCGCAATCGCGCGGCACGCGCGCCGGCCGGACATCACGACGTTCATCGATTCAGCTTCCGGATGCGTTCGGCCGGCGTGATGATGTCGGTGAGGCGAATACCGAACTTGTCGTTGACCACCACGACTTCGCCCTGCGCGATCAGGCAGCCGTTCACGAGCACGTCCATCGGCTCGCCGGCCATGCCGTCGAGCTCGACGACCGACCCCTGCGCGAGCTGCAGCAGGTTGCGGATCGCGATCTTCGTGCGGCCGAGCTCCACGGTCATCTTGACCGGGATGTCGAGGATCATCTCGATGTCGTTGTGCGTCGAGCTCGCCGCGGCCTTCGACAGCGGCTGGAACACGCCGGCGCCCGTCGCGCCCGCCTGCACCGGCTGCTCGTTCTGCTCGGCGAGCGCGGCCGCCCAGTCGTCCATGCCCGGATCTTCCTCGGCCGCGGCCGGCACCTTCGCGTCGGCAGCCGACGCCGCGAGGGCCGCATCGGCCATCGCCTGGATGTCGTCGTCGGGCGTCTGGTTCAGCTCACTCATATCCACCTTCCTTCATCGAATCGCTCGCGCCGATCATCTTCTGCACGCGCAACGCATATTGACCATTGAAAATTCCGTAGCCGCATTCCATCACCGGCACGCCGTCGACCTTCGCGGTGATCGTGTCCTCGATCTCCAGCGGCAGCACGTCGCCCGCGCGCAGGTTCAGGATCTTCTCGAACGTCGACGAGATCTCGGCGAGATTCGCGGTCAGCTCGACTTCCGCGGCCTGCACCTGCTGCGACAGCACGCGCACCCAGCGGCGGTCGACTTCGAGCGCCTCGCCCTGGATCGGCGAGCTGAGCACGTCGCGGATCGGTTCGATCATCGAGTACGGCATGCAGATGTGCAGCGTGCCGCCGGTCGGCCCGAACTCGATCGAGAACTGCGTGACGATCACGATCTCGTTCGGCGTCGCGACGTTCGCGAACTGCGTGTGCATCTCCGAGCGCACGAATTCGAACTGCAGCGGCCGCACGCTCTTCCACGCGGTCGTGTAGTGCTCGAACACCAGGTTCAGCAGCTTGCCGATGATCCGCTGCTCGGTGGCCGTGAAGTCGCGGCCCTCGACGCGCGTGTGAAAGCGCCCGTCGCCGCCGAACAGGTTGTCGACGACGAAGAACACGAGGTTCGGGTCGAACACGAACAGCGACGTGCCGCGCAGCGGCTTCACGTGCACCAGGTTCAGGTTGGTCGGGATCGGCAGGTTGCGGGTGAATTCGCTGTACTTCTGCACCTTCACCTGGCTGACGGAAATTTCCGCCGTGCGCCGCATGAAGTTGAAGATGCCGATCCGCAACAGGCGCGCGAAGCGGTCGTTGATGATCTCGAGGCCGGGCATCCGGCCGCGGACGATCCGCTCCTGCGTCGCGATGTTGTAGGGGCGGACGCCCGATGTGTCGCGCTGCTCGTCGACTGCATCGGTTTCGCCCGTGACGCCCTTGAGGAGGGCATCGACCTCCTCCTGGGACATGAACTCCTGGTGACCCATACGCGCTCCTTTCGCGGCCGCGTTACTGGACGACGAACTCGGTGAACAGGACGTCGTCGACCTTCGCGCGCTGGTTGCCCGGCTGCGTCGGCTGTTCGATCAGCTCCCGCAGCTCCGTCGCGAGCGAACGCTTGCCCTCCGGCGTCGCGAGCTCCTCGGGATGCTTGTTCGACAGCGCGAGCAGGATCCGGCTGCGGATTTCCGGCATCCGCGCGGTCAGTTGCTCCTGCGCCTTCGGATCGGTGAGCTTCAGCGACAGGCCGACGCGCAGGTAGTGCTGCGCGCCGTCGTCGGACTGCAGGTTCACGGTCAGCGGGTCGAGAGGGAAGAACACCGGCGCGGCAAGCGGTGCCGGCTCGGCGGGCGCGCTCGGATGGCCGACGCCTGCCTTGTTCAGGAACACGTACATGCCGCCGGCGGCGGCGGCAGCCGCGCCCAGCGCGATGACGGCGATGAGCGCGATGCGCTTGAACTTGCCGGACGAAGCCGGCTTGTCGGCGGTCGGAGTTGCAGTCGTGGCCATGTGAATGCGTGCGTGATGTCTCGTAGCATGCATTGTTCGGCATCCGGGCCGAGGCCGATGGGCGGAAAAGAGGGGGGAATTGCGGCTATCTCAGCCGATGGTCGGCCGGGTGCCGGCGCGATGTCGCGCAGGAATGCAGAGGGGGAAACGCTCAGGCGGGGGGCGGCCGGCGGGAACCGGGCCATCCGGCGGGAAGCGCGGCAGGGCGGCCAGCGGCGCCCGCCCGCACTTCTGTCAGATCGGCAGCAGCGTGAGCAACGGCGCGATCAGCACCATCGCGACGCCCGCGATCATCATCGTCAGGCTCGACACGACGCCTTCCTCGTTGCCGATCTCGCGCGCCTTCGCGGTGCCCACGCCATGGGCGGCCGCGCCGAACAGCGCGCCGCGCGCGAGCCGCGTGCGCATCGGCACGAGCGCCAGCACCAGTTCGCCGAGCAGCATCCCGCAGATGCCGGTCGCGATCACGAACAGGGCGGTGAGATCCTTCGGCGCGTGGATCTTGTCCGACACGGCGAGCGCGAACGGCGTCGACACCGAGCGCGTCATCAGCGAGCGCTGCAGCTCGGGCGACAGGTGCAGCAGCTTCGCGAGCAGCAGCGACCCGCATACGCCCGCGGCGATCCCGACCGCGACGCCGACCGACAACGACAGCCAGTGGTGGCGGATCAGGTCACGATAGTCGTAGATCGGCACCGCGAACGCGATCGTCGCCGGGCCGAGCAGCCACATCAGCCAGCGCGTGTCGCGGAAATAGACCGAATACGGGATGCCGGTCAGCAGCACGAGCAGCACCAGCACGCCCGGCACGAACACCAGCGGCGAGAACAGCAGCGTCTTCTTGTACGCGTAGAGCCGCTTCGACGCGAAATACAGCACGATCGTCAGCACGAAGCAGCCGACGGAGATCGCGGTATTCACCCGGTCGGCGGGCAGGTTCGATAGCGCGGCGAGCATGGCAGGCTCCCGCTCAGTGAGCGACGGCGCTCAGGCGCGCGCGGCGGCGCTCGGCGAACACGCGCTGCGCGGCGAGCCGGCGTTCGAGTTTCGCGGCCAGATCGACCGCGACGGCCACCGCGACCATCACGAACGCGGTGCCGGCGAGCATCACCAGCGCGATGCGCCAGCCGTCCTCGCGGAACAGCCCGCCGTACTGCACGGCCGCGACGGCGGCCGGCACGAAGAACAGCAGCATGTCGGACAAGAGCCAGTTCGCGCCGTCCTTCACCCATGCCGGGGCGACGCGGCCCGAGAACAGCAGCACGAGGAGCACCGCGAGGCCGATCACGCCGGACGGAATCGGCAGCCCGACCGTGCGCACGGCCCAGTCGACCGCCATCCACAGCACGCCGAGCGCGGTGGCCTGCAGCACGATCCGGCCCGTGTGCGCGAGGCTGCCCGAAGCGACGGGGCGGGCGGCGGCAGTGGCGGTCGGCTTGTTCATGGCTGGCTCCATACAGATGTTTCTGTCAATGGAGCAAGTATAGGGTTTCCCCTAACCATAAATAAAATGACTTGTCTCTATCCTTGTCATTCCAATTCGGAATTCGCTTGCATTCAGCCGCACCAATTTGGGGAGTGATCGATGGAATTGCGCGCGTTGCGGTACTTCGTCGAGGTAGTTCGCCAGCAGAGCTTCACCGCGGCGGCCGACAGGCTGTTCGTCACGCAGCCGACCATCAGCAAGATGGTGAAGGCGCTGGAGGACGAGATCGGTTCGCCGCTGCTGCTGCGCGACGGCCGGCAGATGGTGCTGACCGACGCCGGGCGGATCGTGTTCCAGCGCGGCCAGGACGTGCTCGCCGCGCAGGCGCAGCTGCAGTCGGAGCTGAACGATCTCGGCACGCTCGGGCGCGGCGAGCTGACGATCGGCATCCCGCCGCTCGGCGGTTCGCTGTTCACGCCGATCATCGCCGCGTACAAGCAGCGCTACCCGAACATCGAGCTGAAGCTGTTCGAGCAGGGCGCGCGGATGATCGAGGCCGCGCTGATGTCGGGCGAGCTGGAACTCGGCGGCCTGCTGGAGCCGGTCGATCCCGGCACGTTCGAGCGGCTGCCGATGGTGCGCGCGCCGCTGTGGCTCGTCGCGCCGCGCGAGTCGCGCTGGGAGGAGCACGCGGCCGTGCCGCTCGCGGATCTCGCGCGCGAATCGTTCGTGTTCTATGCGGAAAGCCTCGCGCTGCACGACGCGGTGCTCGATGCGTGCCGGCAGGCCGGCTTCACGCCGTCGATCGTGAGCCGCAGCGGCCACTGGGATTTCATGGCCGCGCTCGTGCATGCGGGCGTCGGCATCGCGCTGCTGCCCGAGCCGTATTGCCGGCGGCTCGACGCGAGCCAGTTCACGTGCCGGCCGATCGTCGAGCCGGAAATCACGTGGGCGATCGCGCTCGGCTGGCTGAAGAAGGGCTACCTGTCGCATGCGGCGCGCGCGTGGCTCGACGTCGCGCGGGCGACGCTGCCGCTCGCGCCGGCCGACGATCTGGCGTTCGGGGGATTGCGGGCGAGGGAGTGACGGTTGCGCCCCCGCTCAGCGTGATCAGACGTGCCGAATCGGGCCCGGATACCGGGCAACCGTATGGTCGTGCGTGAGAAACGTAACGCCTTCTGCAATCGCCTGGGCAATCAGCAGCCGATCGAACGGATCGCGATGCACCAGCGGCAGTTGCTCGACTGCGAGGACATGTGCGCTCGTGATCGGCAATTCGACGTAGCCGGCGTCGAGCAGATTGCGACGCAGCACGTGCGGATCGACCTGAAAATCATTGCGATCGAGCCCACGCTTGATCACGATCTCCCAGAGACTCGCGACGCTGAACAACAGGGTATAGGCGGGATCCTCGATGAGCGTACGGGCTCGATCGGGCAATTCGGTCGCGTCCGCGGCCGCCCAAAGAATCAGGTGCGTGTCGAGCAGCAGTTTCACGCGTCGCCCTCGAACAGCTTCCGGATGGCATCGTCACCCATCGTATCGAAGTCGGCCGGCACCACGATTTGACCCTTCATGAAACCGATCCGCGCCGGCCGCGTCGCCTCGGGCGCATCGATCGGCACGACCTTCACGAGCGGCTTGCCGGCCTTCGCGATCACGAACGGTTCACCCGCGTGAACTGCCTCGTCGATCAGACGCGACAGGTTCGTCTTCGCGTCATGCATGTTGTAGGTCTGCATGGCATCCCTCAAATAAACTAAGTTCAGTCAGTGTTCTAGCTTAGTTCATATAGAGAATGCCCGCAAGACCTGTCGTCGGCTGCATACAGGGCTGCTCGCGCCCCCTCAATGCCCCATCGCGGGCCCCGCGCCCTTCTTCGGCTTCGTGATCCACACGAGCGCCGCGAGTGCGACGAACACGCCCGCCGACAGATGGAAGAAGTCGTTGGTCGCCATCATGAAGCCTTGCTGCGTGACGAGCTGGTTGAGTTGCGCATTGGCCGTCTGCCCGACGATGCCGAGCTGCGCGAGCGCGCCCTGGTAGTCGGTCGTGTTCTGCGCGTAGATGCTCACCGATTCCGACAGCCGCGCATGATGGTAGATCGCGTCGTTCTCCCAGAACGTCGAGCTGGCCGCGGTGCCGATCGCGCCGGACAGCGTGCGCAGGAAGTTCGACAGCCCCGATGCGCTCGCGAGCCGCTCGTCGGAGATGCTCGACAGCGTGATCGTCGTCATCGGCACGAAGAAGCACGCGACGCCGATGCCCTGCACGAGCCGCGGCAGGATCACGTGGTTGAACGGCACGTCGAGCGTAAACGTCGCGTTCCACAGCGACACGCCCGCGAACACGATGAACGCGAAGCTCGCGACCATCCGCAGGTCGAGCCGGTGCATGTTGCGGCCGATCAGCGGCGACAGCACCAGCGCGAGCAGCCCGACCGGCGCGGTCGCGAGGCCGGCCTTGCCGGCCGTGTAGCCCATCACCGTCTGCAGCCATAGCGGGAAGATCACGACCGAACCGAAGAACGCCATGAAGCCGAACGAGATGATCAGCGCGCCGAGCGCGAAGTTGCGGTCCTTGAAGAGCGACAGGTCGACCACCGGCTCCTTCTCGGTCGCCTCCCACACGAGCATGAACGCGAGCGACACGACCGCGATCAGCGCGAGCGCGACGATGAAGGTCGAGTTGAACCAGTCGCGGTCCTTGCCGAGGTCGAGCATCATCTGCAGGCACGACACGCCGATCACGAGCAGCGCGAGGCCGATCGCGTCGATCCGCTGCTTCGACGTCTTCGTCTCGCGGCCGCGCAGCAGGAAATACGCGCAGGTCGCCGAGAACACACCGATCGGCAGGTTGATGTAGAAGATCCACGGCCACGTGTAGTTGTCGCTGATCCAGCCGCCCAGCAGCGGGCCGAAGATCGGCGCGACGATCACCGTCATCGCCCATAGCCCGAGCGCGAGCCCGCGTTTCGCCGGTGGGTAGCTGCGCATCAGGATCGTCTGCGACAGCGGCACCATCGGCCCGGACACGAGGCCCTGCAGCAGCCGGAACGCGATCAGCGTCTCGAAGTTGGTCGCGAAGCCGCACAGCGCCGACGCGATCGTGAACGCGAGCACCGACAGCGTGAACAGGCGCACCTCGCCGACCCGGCGCGCGAGCCAGCCGGTCAGCGGCACCGCGATCGCGGACGCGACCGAATACGACGAGATCACCCACGTGCCCTCGCTCGTCGCGACGCCGAGGCTGCCCGAGATGGTCGGCACCGCGACGTTCGCGATCGACGTGTCGAGCACTTCCATGAAGGTGCCGAGCGCGAGCCCGACGGTCAGCAGCGCGAGTGCGCCGCCGGTCAGCGGCGCCGGTTCGGCAGCAGGGGAGGGGGCGGATGCCGTGGTGGCGGACATCGGAATCTCCTAGACGCGGCGCGCGCGACGCGCCGGCACAACGCACGGGCGCGCGACGCAGCGCGGCCCGGCCGGGTGGAAGGAAAAAGGGGAAAAGCGGAGCGGGTGCCTTGTCATCTTCTGCCCAGACAGAGAAATAAGCGAGTGTTTAACCTAGACATGGGGCTCCGCGCGCGTCAGCAGTCGGGTTCGTCGGGCTTCGGGCAGCCGGTCGAACCGGGCCCGTTGGCGATGAAGCGTTGCAGCAGGCCGGTGAGCGTCGCGAGTTCGTCGGCCGAGAAGCCTTCGAGCTGCGCGTTGAGCACGGTCGCGACCAGCGACGGCAGCGCGCGGGCGGCTTCGATGCCGCGTTCGGTCAGCGTCAGCTCGATCATCCGGCGGTCCTGCTCGCTGCGCGCCCGTGCGATCAGCCCCTTGCGTTCGAGCCGGTCGAGCATGCGCGTCATCGAGCCGCTGTCGTACGACATCTTGCGCGACAGTTCGAACGGCGTGCGCGCGTAGCCGCGCGACAGCAGCAGGATCACGCCGATCTGCTGCGCGGTGAGGTCGAACGGCTCGAGCGCGCGATCCATCCGCTCGACGAGCGCCTGCTTCGCCTTCGACAGGTAATAGCCGAGGCTCGTTTCCAGCGCGATGTTCTCGGGATCGTAGAGGCCGCCGGTCATACGATTGCGCGCGCAGCAATAGTGCGTTTCGGGTTAAAACGCGCCCAGTATCTTGAAAAATGATTGCTTAGTCAATATTATTTGAGTCAACCAGTTACGACGTGCATGTTGCACTGCCGGAGACTATGTTCTGACCGATTGGCCCGCGCTGCCGGGCACCCGAGGATGTTCGCGATGCTGTTCCTGAAAAATGCCGCCGGCGCGCTGTGCCGCAACCTGACCGATACCGCTCATCATGTGTTCTCCGGCCCGCACCGCGGCTGGAAGATCGCGCTGTACGTGACGATGCTGGTCGTGCCTGGCGGCTCGCTCGCGGCGCTCGGGTTCGCATGGTTCGATCATCGCCGGCAGCGCAACGCGAAAAATGCCGCCCGCCGCACGAGCCAGCCGGCCGCGACGGAGCCGTCGACATGGCGGGCTGCCGCCGCCGAACCCGTCCCGGTGCCCGTGCGCTGCCACTGACGCCGCAGCACTCCCGCCGCTGTCCGCACGATCCCGCCTGATCGCCGGCCGCGTCACGCGCGGCCGGTGCCGTACGCCGATTCGCCCGCCCGTTTTCCCGCAAGCTGGCCGTAATGGCCGGTAAACCGGCCGGCCGCGCCGGTAACACATTCCGGCTGCCGCGCACCGTACCCTTAGGGCTGCGCAGCTTTCCCGCCGTCAGTTACCATTTGTCCGCCAGCGGCATGACGACCGCATCGCGCGGCGCCGCTCGCCGGCCGTCACGCCCAGACAGGAAAACCACCATGCCGTACGCCTCCCTCCCGCGCGCCGTTCGCCCGCTGAGCGCCGCCGTCGCCATTGCGACGGCCATGCTGCTCGCCGGCTGCGCCGTCGGGCCCGACTATCACCGCCCCGACACGTCGATCCCCGCCGCGTTCAAGGAAGCGCCGGCCGGCTGGAAAGTCGCGCAACCCGCCGATCGCGCCGACCGCGGCGCGTGGTGGACGGTCTACAACGATCCGCAGCTCGATGCGCTGATCGGCAAGCTCAACGCGTCGAACCAGACCATCGCGCAATCGGCGGCCGCCTACCGGCAGGCGCGCGCGCTCGTCACCGAGGCGCGCGCCGCGTATTTCCCGACCGTCGGGCTGACCGCCTCGGGCTCGCGCGCACGGACGCCGCGCACGTCGCTGTCGTCGGGTTCGTCGTCGAATTTCGGCAGCGGGTCGACCGGATCGATCAACAACAGCTACAGCGTCGGCCTCGACGCCAGCTGGGAACCCGACCTGTGGGGCAAGGTGAGCCGCACCGTCAGCGCGCAGCGCGCCGGCGAAGCGGCCGCCGCGGCCGACCTCGCGAACGCGCGGCTGTCGCAGCAGGCGCTGCTCGCGCAGACCTATTTCCAGTTGCGTACGTCCGATGCGCTGCAAAAGCTGCTCGACGACACCGTGAAGTCGTATGAACGCTCGCTGCAGCTCACGCAGAACCAGTACGCGCAGGGCGTCGCCGCGCGCGCCGACGTGATCCAGGCGCAAACGCAGCTGCAGAGCGCGCAGGCCGCGCAGATCGACAACGGCGTCGCCCGCGCGCAGTACGAGCACGCGATCGCGACGCTGATCGGCGAGCCCGCGTCGACCTTCTCGCTGCCGCCGAACCCGCTCGCGGCCGAGCCGCCGGTCACGCCGGTCGACGTGCCGTCCGCGATCCTCGAGCGCCGGCCCGACATCGCGGCGGCCGAGCGCCGCGCGGCGGCCGCGAACGAGCAGATCGGCGTCGCGATCTCGGCGTTCTTCCCGACGCTCACGCTGTCGGCCACCGGCGGCTTACAGAGCTCGGTGTGGTCGCAGCTGTTCACGCTGCCGGCGCGCTTCTGGACGGTCGGCCCGCAGCTCGCGGCCACGCTGTTCGACGCGGGGCTGCGCGCCGCGCAGACCGACGCCGCGCGCGCGACCTACGACCAGGACGTCGCCGCCTATCGCCTCGCGGTACTCACCGCGTTCCAGGACGTCGAGGACAACCTCGCGTCGCAGCGCATTCTCGCGCAGGAAATCGACGTGCAGCGGCAGGCGGTCGACAGCGCCGAGCACGCGCTCGCGATCGTCACGAACCAGTACAAGGCCGGCACGGTCGCGTACCTGAACGTGCTGACCGCGCAGACCACCGCGTTCACCGCGCAGCAAAAGCTCGCGACGATCGCCGGGCAGCGGATGGTGTCGTCGGTCGGGCTCGTGAAGGCGCTCGGCGGCGGCTGGAACGTATCGGAGATGGCGCACGAGAACGGCGACATGGCGGCGCCGGCGCCCTTGCCGGCGTCCGGTGCGGCCGCGCCCGCGGCCACCGCACCGTCGGCCGCCGCGCCGCTCGCGCAGAAGTAGAAGTAGAAAGGGAAGCGGGCGACGCGCGCGTTCAGCGCTGCGCGTCGCCGAAGATCAGCGACACCTGGTTGTTGCCGATCGGGTGGCCGAGCAGGTTCAGCAGCCCGGCGAGGTTCGCCTGCTGCTCGGGCGCCGCATGCGCGGTGCCGCGGAATGATCCCTGGCCGGGGCCGAAGCTGCCATGCCCGTCGAGGAACAGCGGGCCCTGCGTCGTCGACAGGTCGAGATCGGCGCCCGTGCCCTTCGCCTGCAATACCGCGCGGTACGAACCGAGCGGCTTCACGCGCGACACGCGCGAACTCATCGAATCGATCGTCACCGTCAGCTGGCCGAACGCGTTGTTGCCGATCAGCCGCCAGTCGCTCCAGCCGAGCCGCACGTCGCCCTGCAGGTCGAGCGTGTTGAACGGCGTGCCGAGCCCGGTGAGCAGCGACGCAGGCACGGCCATCGTGCCCGCCGACAGCACCGCGCCGCGCCACGTCGCATCGAGCGTGACCGCATCGGGCATCGCTTCGGTCTGCCGCATGCGCATCTGCACACGCCCGGTCAGCAGCGGCCAGAAGCGCGTGGTCCATTCGACCCGGCCCGGCAGCAGCGTCGCCGCGCTCTGGTCGGCGCCCGGCGCGAGCATCAGCGTGCCGGAGCCGTGCCACAGCGACCCGTCCGGATCGGCGAGATTCACGTGGCCGCCGGTCGCACGCGCGAACTGCGGCGCGATCCACGCGGCCGGCGCGAGCGCGACGAGCGTCACCGCCGTCGCCAGGCCGCCTGCCAGCATCCACGGCAACACGGTGACGAGCCGTCTCACCCACGGCCGCATCGGCCGGCCTTCGTTTGCGTCATTCACCGCCGTCATCTATTTCTGGACGGAAGGTTGCATCACGGCCGTCAGATCGACCTGGCCATCTTCCTTCAGCGCCGTCGCATGCGCCTCGCCGACCTGCACCTTGAACTGCCGGCGCGCATCGTCGAGCCACTGGGTCCATGCCGGGAACGACACGTTCTTCATCTGGATCTGCACGCCGTTGCCGACGATCTGCACCTGCGCGCCCTGCAGCCCGTGATCGGACAGCGATGCAGTGAGCGCATCCTTCAGCGCGAGGCCGGTCGGCGCGACACCCTGCGCGGCGGCAGCCAGCGACTTCGCCTCGTTCGCCTGCGCGGTCATCTGCGCGAGTTCGTGACGCATCGCCGGCAGTTCGCGCTGAATCCGCGCGCGGCCTTCCTGCGCGGGCGACCACAGCACCGAATACGCAATCGCGACCGCCAGCACGGCGCCGCCCCAGCCGAGCAGCGTCTTCTCGCGCGGCGTGCGCTCGCCCCAGAACTGGGCCAGCGTCTGGTTCAGTTGTTCGGTTTTCATGAGCGGCTCCGGATCGTCCATTTGCCCGTGTTGCTGTCGACTTCGCCGGACAGTCCGTTACGCGCGAGGCGCTGCGTGAAATCGGGATCGACCTTGACCTCCGGCTTGAAGCCGACGTCGAGCCGCCGGTCGTGATAGTCGAGCGACGCGATGCCGTTCAGCGGCAGCGCGCCCATCGAGCGCGACAAGCCGCTCGACAGCGCGAGGAAATCGTTCGGCGACAGCTCGCCGGCAGCGAGCCGAAGCTGGTCGAGCTGGCGCTGCATCTGCGCGGGCGGATCGAGCACGGTGGTCGTCTTCGGGAAGGCAGACAGCAGCGTCTCGGTGATCTGCGCGGACAGCGCATCGCGCTCGCGCGACAGCTTCCACCAGTGCAGGTTCATCCCGATCACCGCGACGCCGAGCGTCGCCGCGGCCAGCGCGATCGGTACGCGCAGGCGCTTCACCGTCGCGCGGTCGAAGCGCCACGGCTGCGATTCGAATTCGAACTGGCACAGATCGAACGGTTCGGTCAGCGCCCGGCGCGCGAACGTGTCGAACGACAGCGGCGCGGCGCCCGGCAGCAGCGGCGCGTCGGTGCGGCCGACCGACGCGAGCCGCGGCTCCGCGCCCGGTTCGCCGAGTTCGTACAGTTCGACGTCACCGCCGCCCGCGAGCGCGGCCAGCGTGCCGGCCGCGCGCGATGCGGGCGCCGCGAAGCCTTCGCCGAGCGCGCCGCGCGCGACCGCCAGTTCGAGGCGCGGCGCCCCGGCCGCGGCCGGCAGCGCGCCGGCTTCGACGAGCACCGGTTCGACCGCCGTCGCGAGTCCGAGCACCGCGGCGACCGTCGGCGGGCGGGCAGGCGGCTCGGTGACGTCCGCGACGAGCGCGGCGGCGTCGGTGGGCTCGCCGTCGGCCGGCACGGCGGAGCCCGCGTCGGCCGACGCGCGCGGCGCCGGCAGGCAGCGGGTCGCGGGCACCGCGCTCAGGTGCCGGTGGCCGGCCGCGGTGAACGCGTCGCAGATCGTGCGGAACCATGCGCGGTCGACGACGGCCAGCACGCGGCGCCCGTCGGGCAGCGCGGCCGGATCGAGCGCGATGTGGCAGCCGAGCGGGTCCTGGATCAGCTGATCCTCGACGATGTTGGGCAGCGCCTGGCGCAGCTTCGGCCCCTTCAGCGGCGGCACGGTCGCGGCCAGCAGCAGCACGTCGCGCGCGGCGACGATCAGCACCGTCGCGTTCGCGCGCGGCAGCAGCGCGAGCGCGGCGCGGCCCGCGCGCTGCACCTGGCCGGCCTTGTCGACGAGCGTGAACGGCAGCTCGGGCCACTGCCATTCCTGCAACGGCACGGCAGGCTCGCGCGGCGGCAAAGAAACAATCAACGTGCTCACAAGAGCTCCTCTCCCGATTGGCGTCGTTATAGCTGGTCGCGGATGCGCACGACCCGCGTCGAGTGCGTGGTCGGATCACGATACACGAGCGAGGTGCGGTCGACCTCCGCGCGTTCGTGCTGAATCCGGCCATGCACGATGAAATAGCTCGAATTGACGTCGACGAGGCTCGAGTCGATCGTCACGTTCGGCGGCGCGCCGGCGCCGCGCAGCGCGAGCTGCACGTCGCCCACGTTGCGGAAAAATACGGTCTCGCGGCGCGACACGAGCGCCTGCGCGGACGACACGCTCATCCCCGGTATCAGCGCGGCGATCACTTCGGCCGGTGCGGTGTTCATGTTCACGGGCGTGGTGGTCGGCAGCACCGTGACGAACGGGCGCAGCCGCGCGACCATCTCCGGCGTCACGCCGTCGACGTCGAGCAGGCTGTCGACGCGCGTCATCATCAGCGGCGCGGGTCCGCGGTCGCCGCCGGCCATGCCGGGATCGTCGGTGAAGCCGCTGCCTTGCATGTCGCCGCTCGTCACCGGCGCGGTCGCGGCGTTCGCGGCGGTCCCGCCGCCGCCGGGCAGGTTCGGCATCTGGAACCGCGTGGCCGAATGCAGCAGCCCCGCGCGCACCTGCAGCGCGATGCGCTTCGCGAACGCGCTGTCGTAGCCGAGCGTCGTCAGCAGGCGCTGGAACGCCTGCATCTGCGTGACGTTCAGTTGCAGCACGCCGGGCGCCGGCGACGACACGAGGTTGCGCAGGTTGAACTTCGCCTGCGCGTCCTCGATCGAGCCGGACAGATAGGTGTCTTCGGCGTCCGTGTCGTTCGGTGCGCCGATCCGGCCGAGGAAATCCGACAGCTTCGTCTTCGCGATCGGCACGCCCCAGATCCCGCCGAGATAGGTGATGCCGGGCGCCGTGTCGCCTTCGGAACGCAGGATCATCCGGGTCCAGTCGAGCGCGCCGCGCGCGACCCACTGCGCCTGCGCGATCACGCGCTGGTTCTCGATGCGGCGGATCTGAACCTGCTGGCGCCACAGCATCCCCGACACGAGGATCGCCGACAGCGCGACCACGAGCAGCGCGGTGATGATCGCGGCGCCGCGCTGGCGGCGGGCAGGCATTCGACGGAAAGGGCGCGCGCGCATCGTCATTCCCCGACGAGGAAGATGCGCGTGATCGGCACGCGCAGCGACGTCGCGCCGATGCTGACCTGCAGCCCGGTCACCGCGCGCGCCGGCGGCGCGTTGCCGATCTGCGGCACCTTGAGCGCGTCGTTGTTCTGCGCGAGCGCGTCGTCGGCCGTCTGCACGTTGGTGGTCCAGCCCACGCGCGGCACGTACAGCTTCGCGTCGATCGCGCCGACGCCGCCCATCAGCGCGACCCAGCTCCAGCCTTCGACGCTGCTGTCCTTCAGCAGGGTGCGCAACCGGTTCGTGTCGTCGATCGGCGGCGATGCGTAGCGCACGACGCGCCCGCCGGCGATCCGGTAGCGGACCACCTGCAGCCGCGGCGCGACGCCCGGCACGTCGAGTTCGCGCACGATCTGCAGCGTATTGCCGGCGACGCCGATCGCCGGCTGGCCGGCCTCGTCGTCGGTCGCGGCGAGCCGCGCGTCGATGCGCATCTGGTCGAACATCTGCGCGAACACGCGCTCGTCCTCCATCGCGGACGCGACCTTGTCGCGACCGCGCATGATCTGGTCGAGCCCGCGCCATGCGAGGATCGCGACCACCGCGAGAATCGCGATCGCGATCATCAGCTCGATCAGCGTGAAGCCGCGGGCAGCGCGGGACGAGGGGGCGGGCGGGCGGCGCATCGGCACGTCAGAGCGGACGGCTGGTTTCATTCGCGACCACCGTCACCATCTGCGCGAGCACGCCGGCGCGGCCGGGCATGCTCACCGAGATCCGCACGCGCCGGAACACCGGATTCGGCGTGGTGCTCACGCGCTGCGTGCAGACGAGCTGCACGTTGCCTTGCGAGCAGTCGAAACTCTGTTCGCCGACCTCCGGCCACGCATGCGTGAGCCGCAGCTGCGCGAGCGCATTGTCGGCGCTCCAGCCGGCCAGCAGCCGGCGATGCAGCTCGGACGCGTTGGTCGCCATCGTGCCGACCGCGCGGATCGACGCGGCGAGCGCGACCGCGATGATCGCGAGCGCGACCAGCACCTCGATCATCGTGAAGCCGCGGGCGGAAGAAGCGGGGAAGGGCAGGCGACGACGCATCGTCATTGCACCTCGTAGCGGCCGTTGCCGGTGCCGACGATCGTCGCGCTGCCGGCGGCCGAATGCAGCGTCACGCGCACCGGCGTGTCGATGCTCTCGGTGCCGAACACGACGCGGCTCGCGCGCGTGTCCGACCCCGGATAATCGATGTCGGCGCCGGTGACGCTGCCGTCCCAGTCGCGCGGGCGCAGCAGGTCGTCGCGCAGCGTGCGCCAGCCGTCGGGCGAGCTCACGTCGAACTGGAAACCGTGCGCGGTCGGCTGCCACGCGATCGGCCGCGCGCGCACCTGCGCTTCGTCGCCGGCCGTCTCGAACAGCAGCGCGATACGCTGCGCTTCCTCGCGCAGGTCGGTGCGCGGATTGCGCGTCAGCGACAGCGACGCGAGCGACACGAGCAGCCCCGCGATCACCAGCACGACCAGCATTTCGAGCAGCGTGAAGCCGCGCGTGCGACGTCGTGCCGCGCCGTGCTTCATCAGGCCGCCATCGGTACGTGCCGGTACGAACGGCACCGCACCGCGACGCACACGGCAATCGCGGCCGCAGCGGGAGGTCGTGCGAATGGCGAGCATGAAGAACGGAAAAGAAACGTCGGGCCGATCAGTGCCGGCCTATTGCCACGAACCGATGTCGGTATCGTTGCCGTCGCCGCCTTCCTTGCCGTCGGCGCCGTAGCTGAACACGTCGATCTCGCCGTGCACGCCCGGGTTCAGGTACTTGTACCCGTTGCCCCACGGGTCGTTCGGCAGGCGCTCGAGATAGCCGCCGTCCTTCCAGTTGTTCGGGATCGGATCGGTGGTCGGCTTCTGGATCAGCGAATTCAGGCCCTGCTCCTGGGTCGGATAGCGGCCGTTGTCGAGACGGTACAGCTTGAGCGCCTGCATGATCGTGCCGATGTCCTGCTTCGCGGCGATGCGGCGCGCCTCGTCCGGGCGGCTCATGATCTTCGGCACGATCAGCGCCGCCAGGATCCCGAGGATCGCGACCACCACCATGATCTCGATCAGCGTGAAACCGCGCTGACGACGCACGGCCGCGTTGCGGCGAGTGATCCACGTTTGCATAACTGACTACCTCTTTCCAAAAAATGTCGTCGATTGAGTGACGCACCCGGCGCACCGGACGATTGCCTGACAGCAACCTTCCGGCCGGCGGGCGCGGAGCACGCATTGTAAGGCGCGCATCGCCGAGGGCTTTCACCCAACGCAAATTTCATATACATCCGTACAATAGCGCGCATGAACGCGCTCTCGATCCGGATCCTTTCCCTCGCCCTCTTCGCGGGTTTGTGCGCGACGGCCACCTACTGGGTCGTCACGCTGTCCGCTCGCGAAGCGCCGCTGCCCGCCGCCGCCGCGCGGCTGCCGATCCGCACCGAGGACGCCGCCGCGCTCTTCGGCGGTCAGCTCGACAAGAATCCCGTCCAGGACATCCACCTGTTCGGCATTCTCGCGCTCGACCACGGCGGCGCCGCGATCGTCAGCGTCGGCGGCGAACCGCCGCGCGCCGTGTCGCTCGGCGCGGACGTCACGTCCGGCGCGAAGCTCGCCGAAGTCCGCCCGCGCTCGATCATCGTCGACCGCAACGGCGCCCGCGCCGAAATCCAGCTCCCGGCGAACACGCCGTCCCCCGCGATCTACATGCGCTGAACGGCGGCGGCCCGGCAAGCGGAATCGGGCCGCTCCGTCACTGCACCATGTTGTTCAGCTCGATGATCGGCAGCATCACGGCCAGCACGATCACGAGCACGATGCCGCCCATCGCGAGGATCAGCAGCGGCTCCAGCAGGCTCGTCAGGAACATCGTGCGGCGCTCCAGCTCGCGCGCTTCGCCTTCGGCCGCGCGATCCAGCATCGTCGTCACGTCGCCCGTCGCCTCGCCCGAACGAATCAGGTGCACGAGCACCGGCGGAAACGTCTTCACGTTGTTCAGCGCGCGCGACAGCGCGGAGCCTTCGCGCACGCGCACGATCGCATCGTCGATGTTCGCGCGCATCGCGCGGTTCGACAGCGTCTCGCCGGCCGCCTGCAACGCGCGCAGGATCGGCACGCCGGCCGCGGTGAGAATGCCGAGCGTGCTCGCGAAACGCACCGTGTTGTAGCCGCGCACGAGCTTGCCCGCGAGCGGCGCGGTCAGCACCCAGCGATCGAACGCGAGCCGGGGCCCGGCGCGCGACAGCGTCGCCTTCACGAACCACACGATGAGCGCGACCGCGATCAGGATCGCCCACCACCAGTGCCGCACGAATTCCGACAGCGCCATCATCACGACCGTGAGGATCGGCAGCTGCTGCTTCGTGCTCGCGAACACGTTGACGACCTGCGGCACGACGTAGCTCAGCAGGAACGTGACGATGCCGAACGCGATCAGCGTGACGATGCCCGGATACGTGAACGCCAGCAGGATCTTCTGCTTGAGCGCATTGCTCTGCTCGATGTAGTCGGCCAGGCGCGACAGCACGATACCGAGCTTGCCGGTGTGCTCGCCCGCGGCAACGAGTGCGCGGTAGATTTCCGGAAAATCGCGCGGATGCTGGCCGAGCGCATTCGCGAGCGAATGGCCGCCGAGCACTTCCGCGCGGATCGCGGCCATCAGTTCGCGGATGTAGTCGCGCTCGGCCTGCTCGGTCAGCACGCCGAGCGCCTCGTCGAGCGGCAGCCCCGCGATCAGCAGGCTCGCGAGCTGGCGCGTGAGGATCGCCTGTTCGCGCTGCGACAGCTTGCGGCCGAACGCGAGCCGCTGCGAACGCGCGCCGCGCGTCGCGCTCGCGGCCGGCTCGACGACGAGCGGCGTGAGCCCCTGCGTGCGCAGCTGGCCGCGCGCGGCGCGCGCGCTGTCGGCATCGATCACGCCTTTCTGCGCGCGTCCCGCCGCATCGATTGCTTCGAAACGGAATGCCGGCATCGCGCTATGCGCCTCCCGTCACGCGCAGCACTTCCTCGAGCGACGTCGCGCCGGACGCGAGCCAGCGCTCGGCGTCGTCGCGCAGCGTGCGCATGCCTTCCGCGCGGCCGGCGGCCAGGATCTCGGCATCGGCCGCGTTGCGGTGAATCAGCGAGCGGATCGAATCGTCGATCACCAGCAGTTCGTACACACCGCGCCGGCCCGCATAACCAGAATGTCCGCACTTCGCGCAGCCGACCGGATGCCACACGGTGCGGCCGTCCTCGTGCCGCTCTTCCTTGCAGACCGGGCAGAGCTGGCGCACGAGGCGCTGCGCGAGCACGCCGAGCAGCGACGACGCGAGCAAGTACGGCTCGACGCCCATGTCGGTCAGGCGCGTGACGGCGGACGCCGCGTCGTTCGTGTGCAGCGTCGCGAGCACGAGGTGGCCCGTCAGCGACGCCTGCACCGCGATCTGCGCGGTTTCGAGGTCGCGGATTTCGCCGATCATGATCACGTCCGGGTCCTGGCGCAGGATCGAGCGCAGCGCGCGGGCAAAGGTCATCCCGATCCGCTCGTTCACCTGCGTCTGGCCGATGCCGGACAGGTCGTATTCGATCGGGTCCTCGACGGTCATGATGTTGGTCGTCGCGGTTTCGAGCCGCGACATCGACGCGTACAGCGTGGTCGTCTTGCCCGAACCGGTCGGGCCGGTGACGAGCACGATGCCGTGCGGGCGGCCGATCAGCTTGTCGAACTGGACGAGCGTGTCGCGGCCCATCCCGAGCGCTTCGAGGTTCAGGCGCTGCGCATCCTTTTCCAGCAGACGCAGCACCGCGCGCTCGCCGTGCCCGGTCGGCAGCGTCGACACCCGCACGTCGACCGGCCGGCCGCCGACGCGCAGCGTGATGCGGCCGTCCTGCGGCAGGCGCTTCTCCGCGATGTCGAGCTGCGCCATGATCTTGATCCGCGAGATCAGCGCGCCGTGCAGCGCCTTCTTCGGGCGCACGACGTCGCGCAGCGTGCCGTCGACGCGAAAGCGCACGACCGACGCATTCTCGAATGGCTCGATGTGAATGTCCGACGCCTGTTCGCGCGCCGCTTGCGTGAGCAGCGCGTTGATCATCCGGATGATCGGCGCGTCGTCTTCCGATTCGAGCAGATCCTCGACTTCGGGGATGTCCTGCATCAGCCGCGACAGGTCGACTTCGCCTTCGACCTCGCCGACCACCTGCGCGGCGCTGCCGTCCTGGCGTGCGTAGGCCTGGTTGATCGCCTGTGCGAGCTCGTCGGCCGGCACGCGATGCACGGAAATCGAACCGAAGTTGCGCGCGATTTCCGCGAGCGCGGCGTCGCTCGTGCGTTCGCTGATCCACACCTCGAGCGTGTCGTCGAGCTGATGCGCGATCAGCACCTGGCCGCTCTTCGCGAAGCCGTACGGCAGCAGGCGCGCGGCGAGCGGCGACGGCGGCTGGCGTTCGCCCGGCGCGCCGTCGTAGGCGGAGGACGCGAGCACGTCGCTCACTGCGAGGCTCCCGGCGCGGTGGTCAGCGGCTGTTGCGGCACGGCTTGCAGGGGCACGCCCTGCGGCTGCGCGGGCGTTGCTTCCGGCAACGGCTGGGCAGGCACGGGCACCACCTGGCGCTGCAACTGCTGGCGACGCATCTTGTCGAGATCGAACAGGTTGCCCGCTGCCGTGCCACCCTGGCTCGGACCGAGCGGCATCGGCGGGACGACCGGGTCGTCCTTGTCGCGGATCACGTTGTTGTCCGACTTGTACGCGCCCGTCACGCCCTGGATGTAGTCGTAGCGGTTCGACGTGACTTCCTGCGCGGTGCTGCGATCGGAAATGATCACCGGACGCAGGAACACCATCAGGTTGGTCTTCGCGCGCACCTTCGATTCCGAACGGAACAGCTGGCCGATCCACGGAATGTCGCCGAGCAGCGGCACCTTGCTGTTCGACACCTGGTAGTTGTCCTGCATCAAGCCGCCGAGCACGATGATCTCGCCGTTGTCGGCCAGGATCGTCGACTGGATCGAGCGCTTCGTGAAGGTCGGGCCGGTCTGCGAGTTGGTGGTGCCGTTGACGACGGCCGAATCCTCGGTATAGAGCTGGAGCTTCAGGATTCCGCCGTCGGTGATCTGCGGCTTCACGTGCAGCGTCAGGCCGACGTCGCGGCGATCGTACGTATTGAATGCGTTGCTGGTCGTGCCGCTCGTCAGGTTCGAATACGAGCCGGTCGCGATCGGCACGTTCTGGCCGACCACGATCTTCGCTTCCTCGTTGTCGAGCGTGATCAGGTTCGGCGTCGACAGCACGTTCGCGTCGCTCACGCCCGCGAAATACTGGAGTAGCGCGCCGAGCCCCTGTACGCCGAACATGTTGTGCAGCCAGCCGATGTTGAGGCCTTGGGACAGCTGCCCGAGATTGGACGCGAGGCCGCCGCCGGTGATCCCGCCGGCGGCGTTGGTCAGGCCGCCGGCCGTCAGGTTGATGATGCTGTTGCCCAAACCGTTGCCAGCCGTCGGCGCCAGGTTCGTGCCGCCGAGAAACTGGCCGCTCGCGACCTGCCACTGGATGCCGAGGTTGCCCTGCGTCGTCGAGTTCAGCTCGACGATCAGCGCTTCGATATAGACCTGCGCACGCCGTGCGTCGAGCTGGTCGATCACCGAGCGCAGGTTCCGGTACACCGGATCGGACGCGGTGATGATCAGCGAGTTGGTGGCCGAGTCGGCCTGGATCATCCCGCCCGGCTGGTTGTCGTCGCCGCTCTTGTCCTTGTCACCGCCGAGCAGGCCGCCGGTACCGAGGCCACCGCCGGACGAGCCGCCGCCATACCCGGACGACGACGACGACGAACCGCCCAGGCCGCCCGACGGCAGCGGCGGGGTGCCCGACGTGCCGGTCGAGAAGTTGCCGCTCGACGACGAGCCGCCGTTCTGGTTGAAGCTGTTCGCATCGTTGGACGACGCCGACGAGCCGCTGTCGTTGCCGCCCTTGCCGAGCATCCCGCGCAGCGTCTTCGCGAGCTTCACCGCATCGGCGTTGCGCAGCGGCACGACGTGCATGTTGCCGGGCACCGCGCTCGGCGCGTCGAGCTGCTGCACGAGACGCTTCGCGGCCGCGAGGCGCGACGCGTTCGACGCACGCAGCAGCAGCGCGTTGGTGCGCGGGTCGGCCGTGACCGATACCTTCAGCGTGGCGTCGCTGTTGCCGATCGCGCCCGGATCGAGCATTTTCTGCAGTTGCGCGGCGAGGTCGATCGCGTTCGCGTTGCGCAGCGGCACGACCTGCACCTGCGCGCCCGCGGCGCTGTCGACGCCCGAGATGATCTGCGCGATGCGGCGCACGTTGTCCGCATAGTCGGTCACGACGATCGTGTTGTTCGCCGGGTAGGCCGTCACCGTGTTGTTCGGCGAGATCAGCGGCCGCAGCACGGGCAGCAGGTTGTTCGCCGATTCGTTGTGCAGCTCGAACACCTGCGTGATCACCTGGTCGCCGCGCGCCTGCGGCGCATTGCCGATGTAGGTCGGCACGCCCTGCAGCTTCGCGTCGGCTTCCGGCACGACCTTCAGCACGCCGTGATCCTGCACGAGCGCAAAGCCCTGCATGCGCAGCGCCGACTGCAGCGTCTTCAATGCCTGGTCTTCCGGCACCGGCCGTTCGGCCACGAGATTGAGCTGCCCCTTCACGCGGGGATCGACGATGATGGTCTTGCCGGTCGCGGCGCCGATCGCTTTCGCGACCTGGTCGATATCCGCATTCACGAAATTGAGCGTGACCTGAGCGTAGGCGGCCTGCGAGACGATGATGCCTGCCACGAGCAGGGTCGTGGCGATACGCCGCATAACGAAGCGATTTCTTGTCATGGATGAATGGGTCGATGCCGGCTCAGGCCACTTCCGGCGGTAGTGCTGGGATCCAAGTCCGAAAGAGGCGACATTAGCAGTTTTTCATGTCCGAAATATCACATTGATCCGAAGACTGTCTCACATACGACAGGTATCCGACGAATCGTATGCAAGATGTAAGGATCGGTGTAACCCTCCGCATGCCGGCCCTCTCCCTTGTTTTCGCGATGAACCGACACGGAAATGCGGTATAACCGGGCTGCCGTATTCCTGCCTGTCGCAATCTGACGGTCTGCCGGTATGATACGGGCGGCGCGTTTCTCGTCGCACTAATAACAGGCACGGGTTTTCCCGAGCTTCGCGCAATTTCCTTTCGTTTCCGCACGATGAACAGACGGTTCGCTTCGATCGCGTTGATCGCCGCCGGCGCGTGGTTCGCCAGCGGCAACGCACGCGCGGACTGTTTCGACGAAGCGGCCAAATATCAGCAGGTCAATCCGCTGATCCTGCGCGCGATCGCGTGGCAGGAATCGCGCAACCGGCCCGAGGCGCTGAACAAGAACACGAACGGCTCGGTCGACTACGGCCTGATGCAGATCAATTCGATTCACCTGCCGACGCTGTCGCGCTACGGGATCGGCCGCGACACGCTGATGGAACCGTGCAAGAACGTGTACATCGCCGCGTGGCATCTCAAGCAGAAGATGAACCGCTACGGCAACACGTGGCAGGCAGTCGGCGCCTATCATTCGGAAACGCCGTCGCTGCGCGACAAGTACGCGCGGCAGATCGCCGGCATCCTGACGCAATGGAAGCTGCTGCCGCCCGCGCAGACCACCCAGGCCGCTCAAGCGCCTCAAGCCGCTCAGTGATTCCGCGCCGCGTCGCCGGCTGACGCCGGGCCGGCCGCGCGCGTTTGATGCACAATGCGGGCTGACGCCGCCGTTTCGCCCGTGCGCGGGCCGATCGCGCCCCGGCAGGGCGCCGCGGCCGCTTTTTCATCTCTTCCGTTGGTGCATATCATCATGAATCCGGCAATGAAACAGCCGTTGCCCGTCACCGTGCTGTCCGGTTTCCTCGGCGCCGGCAAGACCACGCTGCTCAACCACGTCCTCGCGAACCGCGCGGGCCTGAAAGTCGCGGTGATCGTCAACGATCTCGCGGCGGTCAACATCGACGCGTCGCTCGTGCGCGATGCGCAGGCGCTGTCGCACGTCGAGGAACGCCTCGTCGAAATGTCGAACGGCTGCATCTGCTGCACGCTGCGCGACGATCTGCTCGTCGAGATCCGCAACCTTGCGTCCGAAGGCCGCTTCGACGCGATCATGATCGAATCGACCGGTATCGCGGAGCCGATGCCGATCGCCGAGACCTTCACGTTCGTCGACGACGACGGCACGTCGTTGTCGGCCATCGCGCGGCTCGACACGCTCGTCACCGTGGTCGACGCGTACAACTTCCTGCGCGACTACGGCTCCGACGACGCGCTCGCGACACGCGGCATCGCCGCGTCCGAAGACGACGACCGCACGCTCGTCGAGCTGCTGATCGAGCAGATCGAATTCTGCGACGTGCTGGTGATCAACAAGGCCGACCTCGTCGGCGCGGACGATCTCGCGCGCCTGCAGCACATCCTCGCACGCCTCAATCCGCGTGCGCACCAGGTCGTCTCGACGTTCGGCAACGTGCCGCTCGACGAAGTGCTGAACACCGGCCGCTTCGATTTCGACGAAGCCGCGAACGCGCCGGGCTGGCTCGCGTCGCTTGATCACGATCACACGCATTGCGACGACCCGGACTGCCATGACGACCATCATGCGCACGTGCACGGCGAAGCCGACGAATTCGGCATCGGCAATTTTGTTTACCGCGCGCGCCGGCCGTTTCACCCGGCACGGCTCTGGGCGCTGCTGCATCAGGAGTGGCCGGGCGTACTGCGCAGCAAGGGTTTCTTCTGGCTCGCGACGCGCAACGACATCGCGGGGTCGCTGTCGCAGGCGGGCGGCGTATGCCGGCATGGTCCGGCAGGTTTGTGGTGGGCGGCGCAGGATCGCGCGGAATGGCCGGACGACGACGAGCTGCTCGCTGAAATCCGCACCGAATGGCTGGGCGATCTCGACGATCGCACGGTCGGCGATCGCCGCCAGGAACTCGTGCTGATCGGCATCGCGCTCGACGCCGATGCGTGGCGCGCGAAACTCGATGCATGCCTGCTGACCGATGCGGAGTTCGCACTCGGCGCGGCGGGATGGGCGGCGTTCGACGATCCGTTCCCGGCGTGGGACGTCGATTCGCACGACGACGACGATCACGGCGACACGCAGATCGTGCACGCATGATCGCGTGGTAACGGCTTGTAAAATAACCGTTAACTTTTGCAAGAGCGGCGCGAACTGTGGCGAAAATGCCGCGCGCGCCCAACAAAAAACCCGCCGAGAGGCGGGTTTTTCATGGAACAGGCGCGGGTTTAACGCTTGTTGACGGCGTCCTTGAACGCCTTGCCAGCCGTGAACTTGACCGTCTTGGCTGCCGGGATCTTGATGGTTTCGCCCGTCTTCGGGTTGCGGCCCGTACGTGCTGCGCGCTTGCCCGAACCGAAGCTGCCGAAGCCGATCAGCTGAACCGCATCACCCTTCGACACGGCCTTCTTGATGACTTCGAGCAGCGTGTCCAGCGTTTCGCCGGTTTGAGCCTTGCTGGCGCCCGTTTGGGCGGCGACGGCGTCGATCAGTTCCTGTTTGTTCATTAAGGTTCCTTTATCAGGTTAGGTTGACACGAACAGCGCGAACGCGCCGATTATACGTGCGCGAACCGTGCCGTCGAGAGTCAGACTCCGACGACACAGCGCCGAATCCTGGCCCGCGCGACGCGCCCTCCGGCTTGCCGGCGGCCACCCCGCGGTACGGCGTTGCTATGATAGCGCAGCGCAAACCCAATAACGACAAGGGTTTCAAAGATTTTCATCGGTATTTCGCCGAATGAATCGTCGACTGCCCGTTTTTTGACCTGCGCCAACCGGACAGGGTCCGCGGCGTGGTCCGCCCGATCGTCGCGCCGTTGCCCCTTTCCAACGGCCGGTTGGACGGCCTCCCGCAATCCCTTGCCAGGCTTGGCTGCCACGTTTTTTGTTTCGCATGCCCGACCGACTTGTTTCCGCCACGCTCGCGCTTCGCGACGACGGCACGCTCGTCTCGCCCGCGTTCGGCGAGCTTCATCGCGGTGCATCCGGCACGCTCGCTCGCGCGCATCGCACGTTCGTCGCGGGCAACGGGCTGCCCGCACGCTGGCAGCGCCGCCGAACGTTCACGATCGTCACGACCGCGTTCGGCGCGGGCGCCGGCTTCCTCGCGGCCTGGGCCGCGTGGCGCGACGATCCCGCGCGCTGCGAACGGCTGCACGTCGTCGCGGTCGAACCGCATCCGTTCTCGCGCGACGACCTGCACCGTGCGGTCTCGCATATGGTTGCAGACACAACCATATCGGCAGACGTCGACGCGTTGATCGATGCCTGGCCGATACTCGTGCCGGGCCTGCACCGGCTCGAATTCGACGCAGGGCGCGTGGTGCTCACGCTCGCGTTCGGCGATACGATCGACCTGTTGAAGAAGCTCGTCGCGCGTGCCGATGCGTTTTTTCTCGAAGGCGCCGCGGCATCGAGCGACGGGATTCGCGCACTCGCAAAACTCGCCGGCGAACACGCGACGTTTGCGACACATGCAAGGTCCGACGACGTGAAACATGCGCTCGGTGAAACAGGTTTCACGTTCCGCGAAGTCGACGATCGGCTCGTTGGCGACTATGCGCCGCGCTGGCGCGCGCGCCGGCACGAGCCGCCGCGTGCGCTGCCCGTTGCCGCGCGCCGCGCGATCGTGATCGGTGCGGGCCTCGCTGGCTGCGCGGTCGTCGAACGTCTGGCCGCGCGTGGCTGGGACGTCACGCTGATCGAACGGCACGAACGGATCGCGAGCGAAGCGTCGGGCAATCCGGCCGGTGTGTTCCATCCATTGATGACGCGCGACGACAACGTCGCAAGCCGGCTCACGCGCGGCGGCTTCCTGCACGCGCTCGCACGCTGGCGTGCCCTCGAACGCGCGGGGCATGCATTCGCACGCAGCACGCACGGGATGCTTCATCTCGCCGAATCGGCCGACGATTTCGCGCGGATGCGCGACGCGTTCGACGCGTTCGGGGCGCCGTCCGACTATGCAACGCTGCTCGATGCCGATGCCGCGCGGGCGCACCTGAATCTGCCGGTCGCGCAGGGCGGCCTGCTGTTTCCGCACGGCGGCGCCGTGTGGCCGGCCGGGCTGTGCGCCGCGCAATATGCGGCGGCCGGCGAGCGCGTGCGGCTGCTGGCGTCCACCTGCGTCGCACGGCTCGAACGGCGGGGCGACACCTGGCATGCACTCGACGATACGGGCGCCTCGCTGGCCGATGCGCCCGTCGTCGTGCTCGCGAACGCGGGCGATGCAGCGCGTCTTGCCGGGCTGCGGCACGTCGCGCTGCAACCGGTGCGCGGCCAGCTCACGCTGTTGCCGCCGGGCACGACGGCGCCGCTGCCATGCCCGGCGATCGGCGACGGTTACGCGGTCCCGCTCGACGACGGCACGCTGCTGATCGGCGCCACCTTCGAACCGGACGACACCGATCCCGCGATGCGCGCGGCCGGCCACGCCGAAAACCTCGATCGCGTGCGGCACCTGCTGCCGGGACTGATCGGCGCGCTGCCGGATCCCGCCACGCTGCGCGGCCGCGTCGCATTCCGCTGGGTCGTCGGCGACCGCCTGCCGCTCATCGGCCCGCTCGCCGACGAAACGCAGGCCACCGCGAACGCACGCGCGCTGGGCGGTGCGCAGGCGCGCGACCTGCCGCGCATGCCGGGCCTCTACGGCGCCTTCGGCTTCGGTTCGCGCGGCCTCGTGTGGGCCGCGCTCGGCGCCGAACTCATCGCATCGCAACTCGAAGGCGAGCCCTGGCCGCTCGAGCGCGAACTCGCCGACGCCGTCGATCCTGCCCGCTTCCTGATCCGCGCACTGCGCGCCCGCCGCGTCGGCTCGGCTGGCTGACTTTCCGCGCGCCGCTCACAGTTTCCCGATTTTTCCGCGCAAGGTTATCCACGCGATGCTGTGGATAACCGCGCGGAATCCGCGCGCACTTCGTGTGCAATCACAGTGGACGTAAACTGGGCAACTCGGCACAGCTGTGCGGCGGCCCGAAAGTTGCTCAACTCAAGCGCCTGTGAGCAAACAGCCTGTGCAACCGGTTATGGTTTCGCCAACACCTTGATCTTCCAGCGTAAACCGGAGTTATCCACAGAACTGTGCGTCCTTTGTTAACTTCTACTACGTATATATACAGGTAAACCTTTGAAACCAAAGACCTGTGGCGCCGCACAGCGCCGCGAGTCGATTCAGTCGGTTCCGGAACGAAAAAGCTGTGGCACAATCGGTTTCCTTCGCGTTCGTTTGGCCAAGCGCCGGACATGCTTCAACGGAACGGTCGGCACGATTTCGAATCTGAATCTCCGAGACTGCGCAGTCCGTTCACACACCAGGCCGACAATCCAGATCGGCAACCTGAACGACGTTCCGCCCTGTGGCGGAACAGGCGGACCCCATGTACCGCCATCGTCGAGCACAACAATCACATTCGGGGCGATACCCAGCCGGCGCGCATCCATTCCTGTCGCTTGACCCCGCGTCGCTGGCGGTTGCTTCCAAAGGAGAAGTCACCACGATGAAGTCGGCGTTCTCATTCCTGCCCAACTGGCCGCTCGCGCCGGATGCCGTGTTCTGGGCCGGGCTCGCGCTGTTTGCAGCCGGCCTGTGCGGCGAGCTGTGCTATCGCGCGTGGCGCTTGCCGCGCATCACCGGCTATGCCGTGATCGGCCTGATCGCCGGTTCGTTCGGATTCGGCGTGATCGACACGAGCACCGACGAAACCTCGCGACTGTTGATGGACGTCGCGCTCGGTCTGCTGCTGTTCGAGCTCGGCAGCCGCCTCGACCTGCGCTGGATCCGGCGCAATCCGTGGCTCGTCGCGTCGAGCCTCGCGGAAGCCACGCTCACCTTCGTGCTCGTGCTGTTCGTGATGCTCGCGCTCGGCGTATCGGGGATGGTCGCCCTCGTGCTGTCGGCGATCGCGATCGCGACGTCGCCGTCGATGGTGATCCAGCTCAAGACCGAACTGCGTGCGGAAGGGCAGGTGTCGCAACGCCTGATCACGCTCACCGCGCTCAACAGCGTGTATGCGATCGTGCTGACCAAGCTCGTGACGAGCTGGCTGCACCAGGAAGCGTACGGCAACGTTTTCGCGACGATCCTGCAGCCGCTCTACCTGCTCGCCGGTTCGTTCATCGTCGCGTATCTGGTCGCGCGTTCGTGCAATTACCTGTTCCGTCACATGACCGCGACGATGCGCGACGAGCATTCGTTCGTCGCGCTGTTCGGGCTCGTGATGCTCGCGATCGCCGTCGCGCAGGCGCTGAAGCTGTCGACGCTGCTCACGCTGCTGCTCGCCGGCATCATCGTGAAGAACCTCGAAGCGCGGCCGCAGCTGTGGCCCGAGCACTTCGGCACGGCCGGCTGGCTGCTGACGGTGGTGCTGTTCGTGCTGACGCTCACGTCGTTCACGTGGGGCGACATCGCGCTCGGCGGGCTGCTCGCGATCGTGCTGATCGTCACGCGGCTCGCCGCGAAGCTGGCCGGCGTCGTCGCGTTCGCGAAGCCGAGCGGCCTCGGGATGAAGCAGGGCATCGCGCTCGGCATCGCGCTCACGCCGATGTCCGCGCTGTCGTACCTGCTCGTCGACGATACCTACCAGCTCTATCCCAATTTCGACCCGCACCTGCGCGCGATCGTGATGTGCTCGATCGTGATCCTGCAGCTCGTCAGCCCGTTCGTCGTCTATCGCTGCCTGTCGGCGGTCGGCGAACGCAGCGACGGCAACTGATTCCGGAACCTGCCATGGCACTCGAAACCTTCGTCAATTCCGAACCGTTCACGTTCGGCGTCGAACTGGAGATCCAGGTCGTCAACACGCACAACTACGACCTGACCAAAGCGGCATCCGACCTGATGCGCCTGATCCAGGGCGAGACCTTTCCGGGCAACATCACGCCGGAAATCACCGAAAGCATGATCGAACTGTCGACCGGCATCTGCCATTCGCACGAGCAGGCCGTCAGCGAGCTGCATGCGATCCGCGACGTGCTCGTGAAGGCGGCCGACCAGCTCAACGTCGGGCTGGCCGGCGGCGGCACGCATGCGTTCCAGCAATGGAGCGACCGGCAGATCTACGATGCGCCGCGCTTCCAGTACATTTCCGAGCTGTACGGCTATCTCGCCAAGCAGTTCACCGTGTTCGGCCAGCACGTGCACATCGGCTGTCCCGATCCCGACAGCGCGCTGTTCCTGCTGCACTCGATGTCGCGCTTCATTCCGCACTTCATCGCGCTGTCGGCGTCGTCGCCGTTCGTGCAGAACGTCGACACGGGCTTCCATTCGGCACGCCTGAATTCGGTGTTCGCGTTCCCGCTGTCGGGCCGCGCGCCGTTCGTGCTCACGTGGGACAGCTTCGAGGAATACTTCACGAAGATGGTGAACACGGGCGTCGTCAACTCGATGAAGGACTTCTACTGGGACATCCGGCCGAAGCCCGGCTACGGCACGATCGAGGTGCGCGTGATGGATACGCCGCTGTCGGTCGATCGCGCGGCGGCGATCGCCTGCTACATCCAGACGCTCGCACGCTACCTGCTGACCGACCGGCCGCTGAAGCTGTCGGAGGACGATTACCTCGTCTACACGTTCAACCGTTTCGAAGCGTGCCGCTTCGGGCTCGAAGGCACCTGCGTGAATCCTCAGACGGGCGAGCGCCGCACGATCGCGGAGGACATCCTCGACACGCTCGACCGGATCGCGCCGCATGCGGCCGCGCTCGGCTCGCGCGCGGCGCTCGACGAGATCGGCGCGCTCGCGAAGGCGCGCGTGAACGACGCATCGTGGTTGAGAACCGTTTTCAAACAGGAAAAATCGCTGAACGAGACGGTCCGGCAGCAGTGCTTACGTTGGCGCGAGTGAAAATATGTTTTGCAGATAGCAGGATCGACCGCATGGCGATTCGCTGAGCGGTAATCGGCACCGTGTCCCGCCGAAATCGATGCGAGGCGTCCTAAAAATCTGTGGATAACCCGATATTCCACTGCAAAGTCAACGCTCTGCAGGCGGGATAACCGGTGGATCATTCCCATGCGGCCAATGGCCGATTCGAACAGGACAATGCTGGCGCGCCCCGTTTCGCGGGCGCGCGATATTGCACGCACAACAAGAATTTGCGGTTATCCAGCGATTTTCCACAGAATGCAGGGGATAACTTAGCTGTGCGATTTTCCGCTCTCGCTTAGAATGTCGGCTTTGCGGACACCGGAACGACGTGTGTCTCTCCGGTCGCCGCGAACGCGACCGCCGCGTGTGCCTCGCGACGGCCGTGCTGATGCACTCGAATGGGTGCGTCTGTTTTGAGATAGATTCGATCTCCACACTACGGCTGCTCGGCCATCCGGGCGGCGGCAAAGCGAAAAGACTATGAGCGAAGGCGTTTACGGGAACCAGGCTGCGGGACGTGTGACCCACAGCCTGCTGCGGTTGAGCACGGCCATGCGGAGCGAGGCATGGGATTGGGCGGAAGGCGCTGGCCTCACGCCGACGCAGGGCGAGATTCTCGTGCTGCTGCTGCAGCGCAAGGGCCCGATGCGGCTCGGCGAGATCGCGCGCGAGACGCAGCTCACCGCGGCCACCACGAGCGATGCGGTCAGCACGCTCGAGACGAAGGGGCTCGTCGAGAAGCGCCGTGCGCTGGACGACGGCCGGGCACTGGCCGTACGCCTGTCGGCGCGTGGCCGCACGGCCGCGAAGAAGGCGCTGCAATGGCCTGAATTCCTGACGAAAGCGGTCGGCAAGCTCGGCGCGGACGAGCAGGGCACGCTGTATCGCGCGCTGCTGAAGACGCTGCGCGAGCTGCAGGTGGCCGGCGCGACGCCGCCGCAACGTATGTGTCTCACGTGCACGCATTTCCAGCCGAGCAAGCCGTCGAAGAAGACCGTGCATCACTGCGCGGTGCTCGACATCGCGATGTCGGACAGCGATCTGCGTCTCGACTGCTCGGTGCAGGAAGAAGCCGACGCGGCGACGCAGAAGAAGACCTGGAAGATTTTCGCAGGCTGACGTCCGTCGATCGACCGGGAGGCCGATGATGAACGCTGAAGTCGTGGCGATCCGCCACGTGCATTTCGAGGATCTCGGGAGCTTCGAGCAGGTGCTCGGCGAACGCGGTCGGCGGGTGCGCTATGTCGATGTCGGATCGTCGCGGGTCGAGGTGCTCGACGTGCTCGAGCCGTCGCTGCTCGTCGTGCTCGGCGGGCCGCTCAGCGTGTACGACGACGCGCAGTATCCGACGATCGCGCCGCTCCTGGCGCTCGTGCGCCAGCGCATCGACGCGGGGCTGCCGATCCTCGGCATCTGCCTCGGCGCGCAGTTCATCGCACGGGCGCTCGGGGCGCGCGTCTACCCGGCCGCGCAGCACGAACTCGGCTGGGCGCCGCTGACGCTCACCGACGCCGGCCGTGCGTCGCCGCTGCGTCATCTCGACGGCGCGACGACGTCGATGCTGCACTGGCATGGCGATACGTTCGACCTGCCGGGCGGTGCGATCCATCTCGCATCGACGCCGGCCTGCCGCCACCAGGCCTTCGCGTGGGGGCAGCACGTGCTGGCGCTGCAATGTCATCCCGAGATCCGTACCGATCGCTTCGAACCGTGGCTGATCGCGAATGCCGGCGAAATCGCGGCGACGCCAGGCGTCGACGCGCGCCAGTTGCGGGCCGATACCGTTCAGCACGGCCCCGCGCTCGAGACGGCCGCCCGCCACATGTTCGCGGAGTGGCTCGGCGGCGTCGGGCTCTGACGTCGCGGGCTGCGACCGCCCGCTGCAAAGGTCTGGCCCGGCCTGGGTCCGTTACGGGCCGACGCCTCGCCGTCGCCGTACGTCGCGCATTCCGCTCATTCCGCGCCTCGCCGGCATCCAGCCGGCGCCGTACCTGACCATCCGCTTACTGCCGATGGCGCCGTCTGCACGCTTCCAGCCTGCGTGCTACGCTCGTCCGCTCTTTCCCTTTCCTGGCGAGCGGCTTCCATGACTGCGCTGTTTTCCCCGTTCACGCTGCGCGGCGTGACCCTTCCGAACCGGATCGTGATTTCCCCGATGTGCCAGTACTCGGCCGAACGCGGCGAAGCGACCGACTGGCACATGATTCACCTCGGCCATCTCGCGCTGTCGGGCGCGGGGCTGCTGTGTATCGAAGCGACCGCGGTGGAACCCGACGGGCGCATCACGCATGGCGACCTCGGCCTGTGGGACGACGTGACCGAAGCCGCGCTGAAGCCGGTGCTGGCCGCGATCCGCAAGCATTCGCCGATCCGCGTCGCGATGCAGCTGTCGCACGCGGGCCGCAAGGCGTCGAGCGCGGCGCCGTGGGAGGGCGGCCAGCTCGTGCCGGTCGCCGACGGCGGCTGGCTGCCGCACGGGCCGTCGGCCGTGCCGCACAAGGACGGCGAGACGCCGCCGCTCGCGCTCGATGCGGCGGGCCTGAACCGCATTCGCGAAGCCTTCGCCGCATCGGCCAGGCGTGCCGCACGGCTCGGCATCGATGCGATCGAAGTGCACGCGGCGCACGGCTACCTGCTGCATCAGTTCCTGTCGCCGCTCGCGAACCGGCGCACCGACGAATACGGCGGCTCGCGCGAAAACCGGATGCGATTTCCGCTCGAGATCTTCGAGATCGTGCGCGCCGCGTTTCCGGAAGACCGGCCGGTCGGCGTGCGCGTGTCCGCGACCGACTGGGTCGAAGGCGGCTGGGAACTCGACGATACGATCGCGTTCGCACATGAACTGAAGCGCTGCGGCTGTGACTGGATCGACGTGTCGTCCGGCGGCGTGTCGCCGCTGCAGAAGATTCCGCTGTCGCCCGGCTACCAGGTGCCGTTCGCGCAGGCCGTGAAGCGGGCGGTCGGCATGCCGACGATCGCGGTCGGCCTGATCAACGAACCCGCGCACGCGAACCGGCTGATCGAGGCCGGCGACGCCGACTTCGTCGCGATGGCGCGCGCGATGCTGTACGACCCGCGCTGGCCGTGGCACGCGGCGGCCGAACTCGGCGCGCAGGTGACGGCGCCGCCGCAGTACTGGCGCTCGCAACCGCGCGAGCACAAGGCGCTGTTCGGCGACGTCTCGTTCGGCCAGCGCTGAGCACATCGCGCAATATTGCGCGCGATGTTGAACGAAGCAATCGTGAACGTGTAGGATGCGGATGATTCGCCGCATGCCCCGACGCGGCACCGACCGGTGCCGCGTTTTCGTTTTGCGCGGCGCCCGGCCGCGATCGCGGCCGCTTCCATTCAAGTCGTCTTCACAAGGATTGGTTCGATGAGTTCACGCAGGATCGCGGTGCGCCGCTCGGGAGTACACGGCAAAGGCGTGTTCGCCGTGGCGCCGATCAAGGCCGGCGAGCGCGTAGTGGAATACAAGGGCGAGCGAATCTCGTGGAAGGAAGCGCTGCGCCGCCATCCGCACGACCCGAGCGAGCCGAACCATACGTTCTACTTCGCACTGGACGAAGGCGGCGTGATCGACGGCAAGATCGACGGCAACAGCGCGCGCTGGATCAACCATTCGTGCGCGCCGAACTGCGAAGCCGAGGAAGTCAAAGGCCGCGTGTACATCCACGCGCTGCGCGACATCGGGCCGGAAGAGGAGCTGTTCTACGACTACGGCCTCGTGATCGACGCGAAGCTGACGAAGAAGCTCAAGCGCGAATACGCGTGCCACTGCGGGGCGGAGTCGTGCCGCGGCACGTTGCTCGCGACGTCCGACGAAGGCGGGAAGAAGAAAAAGAAGAAGGACAAGAAGGACGGCAAGCCGGCGTCCGGTTCGAAGGACAAGAAGAGCAAGAAGTGATGCAGGCGGCAGCGCATCGCGCGCTGCCGCTGTCGTTTCAGTCGACGGTTGGTTGGCGCGTCGTCGCGGCGCGTCATCTGCTTTCCGTCTTTCCGTTCCTGTTCCGGCGGGCGGCCCGGTCGACGGGCCAACCGTTGCCCGCCGACAATCGCGCTGCTCAGTGCGTCGGCGCCACAGCCGGCGTTTCGCTGGCCGGCTGCGCCGTATGCGCAGCGAGCGGCACCCTCACCACGAAGCGCGAGCCGCCTTCCGATGCATCCTCGTACGACACGGTGCCGCCATGCATCGCGATGATGTCGTGCACGATCGCGAGCCCGAGCCCGGCGCCCGTCTCGACGCCATTGCCGCTTTGCGCATCGCCGCGGAAGAAGCGCTTGAACAGGTCGGCCTGCTGGTTCGCGGGCACGCCGGGGCCGTTGTCCTCGACGACGATCTCGGCGGCCGGCTGGCTGCCCTCGAGCGAGGCGCGCGCGACGTTCACCGTGATTCGCGCGCCGTCCGGCCGCGCGAGCGGCACGTACTTCAGCGCATTGTCGAGCAGGTTCGCGATCACCTCGCGCAGCAGCACGGGGTTGCCGCGCACGATCAGCTTCTCGTCGTCGCCCGGATCGTCACTGCGCTGGAAGCCGAGGTCGACATGCGACGCGAGCGCGCGCGGCACCCATTCGGCGCCCGTCTCGAACGCCATCGCCGCGAGATCGACGTCGACGAAGCGCGCGGCCTGCTCGCCCGGCTCGGCCCGCGCGAGCGACAGCAACTGGTTGGACAGCCGCACCGCCCGGTCGGCCGCTGCGCGCAGCTCGCGCACCGCGGCGAAGGTCTGGTGCGGGTCGCGCGCGACGGCCGCCTGCTCGGCATGCAGCTTCACCGCGGTGAGCGGCGTGCGCAACTGGTGCGCGGCATCGGCGATGAACTTGCGCTGCGCGTCGAGCGCGGTCTTGAGGCGGCCGAGCAGCGCGTTCATCGCGCTCGTCAGCGGCCGGATCTCCAGCGGCACGTCGGTTTCGTCGACCGGCTCCAGCGACGTGTGGGTCTGCCGGTTCAGCGAATCGGCGAGATGCGTGAGCGGGCCCAGCTGCTGGTTCACCACGCGCCACACGATGCCCCAGCCGGCGAGCAGCAGCAGCAGCAGCGGCATCATGATCGCGACGAGGAATTCGGCCGCGATCCGGTAGCGGTGCCGCACCGGCTGCGCGACTTCGACGACCATCGGCTTGCCGCCCTCGACGTCGTCGACGCGCACCTGCGCGACCCGCACCGCGCGGTTGTCGTACTCTGCCTCGAACACGTACGCGTGGTGCATGCGGCGCACGTTGATGCCCTGCAGCGGCAGCTTCGGGTCGCCGGCGAGCTCCTGCTCGCCATCGCTGATCCGGTAGATCAGCGCTTCGGCCGGATCGGAGAACATCGCCTGCGCGAGCGGCGGCACCGTGAACGGTGCGTCGGGGCCGGCGATCTGGATCTGTTTGGAGATGGCGGTCGCGAGATCGGCGAGCGAGCGGTCGATCACGTGCTGCGTGTATTGCCACGCGAGCCAGTAGGCGATCAGGCCGCTCATCAGCGCGAGCATCGACAGCGGGGCGGCGAGGCGCCGGAGCAGCGAACGGCGCAGGCTGGTGGTCACAGCCGGATCAGGAGACATTTCGACGGGCAAATGGATAAGCGCCGCTCACGGGGAGCGGCGCGGTCGTGCGCCGGGCGGCGACGCGGAAGCCGTACGCATGCGCGTCGGCGGCACGCGGCCGGCCGGCGCGCGGCGTCGCTCAGACGCTCGCCGTCTGGCGGATTTCCTGCAGCAGGTAGCCGAAGCCGCGCACCGTGACGATTTCGACCCGGCATTGCTCGAGTTTCTTGCGCACGCGGTGCACGTAGACTTCGATCGCGGTGTCGCCAAGATCGCCGCCGAAGTGCGTGAGGTGATCCTGCAACTGGGCCTTGCTGACGACGCGGCCGTGACGCAGCAGCAGCATTTCCAGCACCGCGAATTCGCGCGGCGACAGTTCGAGCGGCTTGTCGTCGTTGAAGATGCGGCGGTCGACGCCCGACAGGCGGACGCCGCCGAGCGACACTTCCGGACGCGGCATGTCGCTGTGCGGGCCGCTGCGGCGCATCACCGCGCGGATGCGCGCTTCGAGTTCGGCCGGCTCGAACGGCTTGAGCATGTAGTCGTCGGCGCCGGAGTTCAGGCCCTGGATCCGGTCGTTCAGCTCGTCGCGCGCGGTCAGCACGATCACGGGCGTGTGGCGGTTGGTCTGGCGGAAGCGCGTGAGCAGCGTCATCCCGTCGATGCCCGGCAGGCCGAGGTCGAGGATCACGAGTTCGTGGCGGTTCTGTGCCAGCGCCTGTTCGGCAAAAATGCCGTCATGCACCATGTCGACGGTGAAGCCAGCCTGTTCGAGGCTGCTCTGGATACCGCGTGCGATGGGGCGGTCGTCTTCGATCAGAAGGAGTCGCATGAAGTTCGCTCAAGTACAATGGGTTGGCGGTTCAGGCACGCGGACAGCACGAAGCCGTTTCCACAGGGACGCCGCATCGCCTGACATCAAGCATGGCGGCCAGCGAACGATTAAATCCAATCATGTCCGATATTTCGATCCACGACCTCGAAGCCGCGATCAATTTCTGGCGCGCCCGCTCGCCGTCGAGCGGCGACGAACTCAAACTCTGCGAAGAGGCCAGCGCGCTCTCCAAGCCGTATGCGCTGCTGATTGTACAGCGCGAAAGCGCGCTGCAACTGGAAGGATTGGACCCCAAGGCGCGGAAAGCGTACGAGACTTACGTGCGCCTTAAGGATGGCTTGGAAAGCTGAAGGCTTTCGCTGAGTACATCCTAGAAAACGTTCAGCGAAATGAAAAGTTGACGCGCCGCGCACGGAAAGATGCGCGGCGGTAGAGGCAGGACTCGGGATTCAGGCGCCCGGTTGCGCGTGCGCGGCGGCGCCGTCGATGAACCGCGCGAGTTCGATGTCGCGTTCGGTCAGGCCGTCGGCGTCGTGAGTCGACAGCGTGATGTCGACACGGTTGTACACGTTGAACCATTCCGGATGGTGGTTCATCTCCTGCGCCTTGATCGCGACGCGCGTCATGAAGCCGAACGCTTCGTTGAAATCGGCGAAGCGCAGGCGGCGCTGGATCGCGTCGCGGCCCGGCACGGCCGTCCAGTGCGGCAGGCCTTCGAGCCGGGTCTTGCGTTCTTCGGATGTGAGCTTGTGGATCATCTTGCACCTCTCGTTCGGTAACGGCGCCCACGCGCGGCTGCACCGCGCGGCGAGGCCGGCATCGTTCATTGTTTCATAGTTGCGCAAAGGGTGACGGGCGGTCGGCCGACGGCGGTCGGCGCCGCGGTACGTTACGCGTCGGCGTCGTCGGGCCAGCCTTCGCCCGTGCCGCGATGCAGCACGCGGTCGGTGTCGAGCACCGCGCCGGCCGCGAATTCGGGCAGCGCCGCGAGCCGATCGGCCAGTGCGCGGCCGTCGACGTCGGCGAGCGCGAACAACTGCGCGAAATCGTCGATCACGAAGTAAGTCTTCTGGAACGTGTCGATCCGGTACTTCGTGCGCATCACGCGCTCGAGGTCGAACCCGAGCCGGTTCGGCGCCGCGCTTTCGAGGCTGTACAGGCTTTCGCCCTTGCTCGACACGATCCCGGCGCCGTAGATCGACAGCCCGTTGGTCCCGCGCGGGTCGCGGATCAGCCCGAATTCCACCGTATACCAATAGAGGCGCGCGAGCCGCGCCAGTGCCGCTTCGTCGTCGGCGACCGCGAGCGCGGTGCGGCCATACGCCTGCATGTAGTCAGCGAACACCGGGTCGATCAGCAGCGGCACGTGGCCGAACAGGTCGTGGAAGCAGTCGGGTTCCTGCAGGTAGTCGAGCTGGTCGGGACGGCGCATCCACCAGGTGACGGGGAAACGCCGGTTCGCGAGGTGCTCGAAGAACACGCGGTCAGGCACGAGGCCCGGCACCGCGACGATTTCCCAACCGGTCGCGGGCTTCAACTGGCGGTTCACGTCCGCGAACGACGGTACACGATCGGCCGGCAGCGCAATCTTGCCGAGTCCGGCGACGAACGCATCGCACGCGCGGCCGCGCAGCAGGGCGGACTGGCGCGCATAGAGCTGCTGCCACACCGCGTGATCGACCTGGCCGTAGCGCTGCAGCGGCTGGTCGATGGTGAAATCGGCGCGGGTTTCGAGGCCCGCATCGAACTGCTCCTGCAGTTTCGCGGTGACGACGGTGGACATGATCAGGCTCTGCACGCTGGGTTGGAACCATGCAAGTGTAGAGCGGGCTGCGCGCGGATTGGGCGCATAGTTGGCGTCGATTTGCTGACTGATGCGATAATCGCGCATCAAATCACGAATCAATGCGGAGAATACTCATGCTGGAACTCGATCACTTCGATCTCGCGCTGCTGGACGTGCTGCAGCGCTTCGGTCGCGCGACGCATCAGCAGCTGGGCGAGGAGGTGCCGCTATCGCCGTCGCAGATCGGCCGGCGGCTGCAGCGGCTCGAGGCGGCCGGCGTGATCGAAGGCTACCGCGTGATGCTGCGCCCCGAAAAACTCGGGCTCGGCGTGACCGCGTTCACGAGCCTGAAGCTCAAGCATCACGGCGATTCGATCATCGAGCAGTTCCAGCAGCAGATCGACGTGCTGCCCGAAGTGCTCGAATGCCATGCGGTGGTGGGCGATGCCGACTACCTGCTGCGGATCGTCGCGCCGGATCTCAACGCGCTGTCGCAGTTCGTGATGAAGAAGCTGATGCGGGTGCCGGGCGTCGACAGCGTGCGCTCGAACATCGTGCTGACCACCTTCAAGCGCAACGGTGCGCTGCCACTCGCGCATCTGGCGCCCGGCGCTGCGTGACCGGGAGGCGGCAGCGGCAGGGGCGCTGAAGGTGGCACGCGCGGCGCCGCCTTCGGTGGGGCCGGATCAGGCCGTTTCGGGCTCGGTGTCGGCGTTCAGCAGATCGACGTACGCGACCGCGACGAGGTCGTCCTGCGCCACGCCGAGCTTCGCGAACACCTCGTGCGCTTCCGCTTCGCCGCCCGCTTCGTCGTCGTCGGGGCCGAGCACGACCTCGAGCTCGATGAAATCGCCGAGGCCGTCGACGCGGTCGAGGTGGATGCGCGTGCGGCCCGCGAGGTACACGTGCCGCTCCTTCGTCACGATCCCGCGCGTGGTCAGCGCGGTCGCGAGCAGCGAATGCATCGCGTCGGGGTTCGTGACCGGGCTGCGCGTGTAGTACGACGCCTTCGGGCCGTCGCGGTCGTCGCGCTGGTAGAAGATCAGCTCGGCCGGCGTGCCGTCCTCGAAGCGGCGCAGCTTGAGCCGGCCGCGCGGCACGTCATAGAAGAAATCCTGCTGGCGGTAGAACAGCGGTGCTTCGGTCGCGAGTTGGGCCGCCTGTTCGCGCAGCCGGTCGAATTCGCGGGCGCGGGCTTTGATCTCGATGTTGCGGGCCATGCGGGTCTCCTTCAATCGGGGTCTCGCGGTGTGCGAACGCACAATCTAGCAAAAAGCCTGCGATGGTGGCGTGACGAGCGGACGGGGCGCGGCGACGCGACGCGGGGCGGGCTCGGCGGCGATTTCGCCCGCGATGGCGATCCGCGGCAGGCATCAGGCACCGAAACCCGCTGCGCAACCGGTCACCTCGACATCAGCCACGCTCATATCGCCCACTGCGCTTCGATCAGCCGCAGCGCGGCCGCGATCGCCGGCTCGTCGCGCCGCGCGGCGAGCGTCACGAACGTCAGTTCGGTCGGCACCGTCACGGGTTCGACGATCGTCAGCGCATGCGCGTGCGCTTCGGCCAGCGCGGTCGAATCGCGCGCGAGCGTCAAGCCGATCCCCGATTTGACGAGATCGAGCATCGACTGCTCCTGGTCGACCTCGGCGACCTTCACCGGCTGCGCGCCGGCCGCCGCGAAACGTCGCGACAGCAGCCGATGGTGCGCGGACGCCGGCGGCGTCCAGATCCACGGCAGCGCGGCGAGCGCGCGCCAGTCGTGCGCGCGCTGCACGCGCTCCTTCCAGCCGGCCGGCGCCAGGACGCGATATTCGAAGCGCGTGAGCGTGACGGTGTGGAACAGCGCGTCGTCGCGCGGCGAGTCCTCTTCGGGGCGGCCGATGTAGTAGCCGACGTCGAGCGCCTGCGCGCGCACCTGTTCGATCACCCAGCCCGACATCCCGTGCCGCAGCGCGGTCTCGATCTGCGGATGGGTCTCGACCAGCGCGCGCAGGAAGCCGCCGAGCCGCAGGAAGCCCGGATCGAGGATCGTGCCGATCCGCAGCCGGCCGCGCACTTCGTGCCGCAGCGCGGCAGCGGCGCGCTGCACGTCGGCCGCCGCGGCGAGCGCGCGTTCCGCATGCGGCAGCAGCGTCTGTCCGTCGCGCGTGAGCGCGAGCCCGCGCGACGTGCGCGTGAACAGCGCGACGCCGAGCGTTTCCTGCAGATGCTTGATCTGCAGGCTGACGGCCGGCTGCGTGACGTGCAGTTGCGCGGCGGCGCGCGTCAGGTTGCCTTCGCGCGCGACCGTCGCGAACGCGCGGAGCAGGGTGAGATCCATCGTCGTGATATGAGCGTGGCTTATAACGCAGTTCAGCATAACTCATTGGATCGGCGGCCGGGCGCGGGAGTACGCTTCATCGGGTCGTCATGGCGCGCGGGGCTGCAGGCGCGGCTCGCGACGCACTATGCTGAAAATGACGCGCGGTATCGCGCCGCGCGGTACACAACAACGCGCTCGCAGGGGCCGGAGTCAGCGCTGGAGCGCTCGTCCGGGTCGACCGCGAAGCATGAGGCCCGAGTCAGTGCCAAAGCAGTCGCTCGGGTCGACAGGAGACACGCCGTGAGTACTCAACGCACGCTCGAGGGCGAATTCGACTACGTGATCGTCGGCGCGGGCACCGCGGGCTGCGTGCTCGCAAACCGCCTGACCGAGGATCCCGACATCAGCGTGCTGCTGCTCGAAGCGGGCGGCAAGGACGACTACCACTGGATTCATATCCCGGTCGGCTATCTGTATTGCATCGGCAACCCGCGCACCGACTGGCTGTACAAGACGCAGCCCGAAGCGGCGCTCAACGGCCGCGCGCTGTCGTATCCGCGCGGCCGTGTGCTCGGCGGCTGCTCGTCGATCAACGGAATGATCTACATGCGCGGCCAGCGCGAGGACTACGACAACTGGGCGCAGGAAACCGGCGACGCCGGCTGGTCGTGGGACAGCGTGCTGCCGATCTTCAAGCGCAGCGAGGATCATCATGCGGGCGCGAGCGATGCGCACGGCGCGGGCGGCTACTGGCGCGTCGAGAAGCAGCGGCTGCGCTGGGAAATCCTCGAATCGTTCGCGCAGGCCGCGCAGCAGACGGGCATCCCCGCCACCGACGATTTCAACCGCGGCGACAATGCCGGGGTCGGCTACTTCGAAGTGAACCAGAAGCGCGGCGTGCGCTGGAATACGTCGAAGGCGTTCCTGCGGCCCGCGATGGCGCGCCCGAACCTGACCGTGATCACCGGCGCGCATGCGCAACGCGTGATTTTCGACGGGCGGCGCGCGGTGGGTGTCGAGTACCACGGCGGCGGCACCGACTACGTCGCGCGGGCGCGCTCGGAAGTGCTGCTGACGTCGGGCGCGGTGAATTCGCCGCAACTGCTCGAACTGTCGGGTATCGGCGATGGCCGGCGGCTGCAGGCGCTCGGCATCGACGTCGTGCAGGATCTGCCGGGCGTCGGCGAAAACCTGCAGGATCACCTGCAATTGCGGATGGCGTTTCGTGTCGACGGCGTGCGCACGCTGAACACGCTGTCCGCGCGCTGGTGGGGCAAGCTGATGATCGGCGCCGAATATGCGCTGCTGCAGCGCGGGCCGATGTCGATGGCGCCATCGCAGTTGGGCGCGTTCGCGAAATCCGATCCGGACGATCCCGCACTCACGCGCCCCGATCTCCAGTACCACGTGCAGCCGCTGTCGCTCGAACGCTTCGGCGAGCCGTTGCACGGCTTCAACGCCTTTACGGCGTCGGTCTGCCATTTGCGGCCGAGCTCGCGCGGCAGCGTGCACGTCACGAGCGCCGATCCGGCCAGCGCACCGGCGATCGCGCCGAACTATCTGTCGACCGACCACGATCGCCACGTCGCCGCGAACGCGCTGCGCCTCACGCGCCGGATCGCCGCCGCACCGGCGCTCGCACGCTATCGCCCCGAGGAAATCCTGCCCGGCCCGCAGTACCGGACCGAGGCCGAACTGATCGACGCAGCCGGCGCCGTCGGCACGACGATCTTCCACCCGGTCGGCACGTGCCGGATGGGGCGCGCCGACGACGCGCGCGCGGTGGTCGACAGCCGGCTGCGCGTGCGCAGCATCGCCGGGTTGCGGATCGTCGATGCGTCGGTGATGCCGTTCATCACGTCGGGCAACACCAATTCGCCGACGCTGATGATCGCCGAGCGCGCGAGCGACATGATTCGTGCCGACCGCCGTGCGGCGCGCGAAGCGATGGCGGTGCGCACCGAAGCCGCGGTAACGGCGGCATGACGACCCGCTGACGCGCACGCCAGCGGGCGGTCATGCGAACGCCCGCTGATTCGCTATGCGAAACAAGCTGCCGTCGCATCCGCTCGAACGGCAAGATCCGTGCAAGCCGCGCCGTCGCGCGGCTTTTTTCATCGCGTGTGTGCCCGGTCCTGCAGCAGGTCAACGCGTGATGATGCACGTGTCAAAAAAGCGCGGTGAATAACCGCGCGCAGTCTCGGCCGATATGGCGGCCAGCCCTATAAGTGCAAATCCCGATGATTGCACTGCACCAACGGCGCGACAATGTTCTGTAATGTGCATACGCGTCGGCGCGGGAGACCAACCCTCGAGGCGTACCACGGCGCCCGGGGGCAGCCCGCTGATCCGCTGACCTGTTCGCGGCCGCTTGCGCCAGGCTTCCCGGTGCTTCGCCTGACTTCGTACGGAAGGGAACATGATTCTCGGCGACACGATTCTGGAAACACGCGGACTGACGAAGGAATTCAGGGGCTTCACCGCCGTGAACGGTGTCAACCTGCGTGTGCGCCGCGGTGCGATCCACGCATTGATCGGGCCGAACGGCGCGGGCAAGACCACCTGTTTCAACCTCCTCACCAAATTTCTGACGCCGACGGCCGGCCAGATCGTCTTCAACGGCATCGACATCACCGACGAGCGGCCCGCGCAGGTCGCGCGGCGCGGCATCATCCGCTCGTTCCAGATCTCGGCCGTGTTCCCGCACCTGACCGCGCTGCAGAACGTGCGCATCGGCCTGCAGCGCGCGCTCGGCACCGAATTCCATTTCTGGCGCAGCGAACGCACGCTGAAGCGGCTCGACGATCGCGCGATGGACCTGCTCACGCAGGTCGGTCTCACCGATTTCGCGCACGTGCCGACCGTCGAGCTGGCCTACGGCCGCAAGCGCGCGCTCGAGATCGCGACGACGCTGGCAATGGAGCCCGAACTGATGCTGCTCGACGAGCCCACGCAGGGGATGGGCCACGAGGACGTCGACCGCGTGACCGCGCTGATCAAGAAGGTCGCGAGCGGCCGCACGATCCTGATGGTGGAACACAACATGAACGTGATCGCGGGGATCTCCGACACGATCACCGTCCTGCAACGCGGCGAGGTGCTGGCCGAAGGCTCGTATGCGGAAGTGTCGAAGAATCCGCTCGTCATCGAGGCCTACATGGGCAGCGCCGACGCGGCGCTCGCGGGGGCGCACGCATGAAGCACAGCGAACGGGAGGAACGCGAATTGAGCGGCGTCGAGAGCGGTACGCCTGCGCTGGAGATCACGGGCCTGGAGGCCTGGTACGGGGAATCCCACATCTTGCACGGTGTCGACCTGACCGTGCATCGCGGCGAGGTCGTCACGCTGCTCGGCCGCAACGGCGCGGGCCGCACGACGACGCTGCGCGCGATCATGGGCCTCACGGGACGCCGCAGCGGGTCGATCAAGGTCGCGGGCCACGAGACGATCGGCCTCGCGACGCATCGCATCGCGCATTTCGGCATCGGCTACTGCCCGGAGGAGCGCGGGATCTTCTCGAGCCTGTCGTGCGAGGAGAACCTGATGCTGCCGCCGCTGATCGGGCCGCGCGAGCACGCGATGTCGCTCGACGAGATCTACGCGATGTTCCCGAACCTCGCGTCGCGCCGGCAGAGCCAGGGCACGCGGCTGTCGGGCGGCGAGCAGCAGATGCTCGCGGTCGCGCGGATCTTGCGCACCGGCGCGAACCTGCTGCTGCTCGACGAAATCTCCGAAGGCCTCGCGCCGGTGATCGTCCAGGCGCTCGCACGGATGATCGTCGCGCTGAAGGCGCGCGGCTATACGATCGTGATGGTCGAGCAGAATTTCCGCTTCGCCGCGCCGCTCGCCGACCGCTTCTACGTGATGGAGCACGGCAGCATCGTCGAGCATTTCCGCGCCTCCGAACTGGAAGGCAAGATGCCGACGCTGCACGACCTGCTCGGGGTGTGACGCCGCTCCGTTTCCCTTGCCGCTAGCCGTGGCGGCCCTCGAACAACCACAACGCATCAGAACAACAGGAGACGTCAATGAAAATGAAGACCCTCGCACAGGCCTGTCTCGCGCTCGCGACCGCCGCGCTCACCGCCGGCGCCGCCCACGCGGCGGATACCGTGAAGATCGGCTTCATCACCGACATGTCGGGGCTTTACGCGGATATCGACGGGCAGGGCGGTCTCGAGGCGATCCGCATGGCGGTCGCGGACTTCGGCGGCAAGGTGCTCGGCAAGCCGATCGAGGTCGTCTATGCCGACCACCAGAACAAGGCCGACATCGCCGCGTCGAAGGCGCGCGAATGGATGGACCGCGGCGGCCTCGATCTGCTGGTCGGCGGCACGAACTCGGCCACCGCGCTGTCGATGAACCAGGTCGCGGCCGAGAAGAAGAAGGTCTACATCAACATCGGCGCGGGCGCCGACACGCTGACCAACGAGCAGTGCACGCCGTACACGGTCCACTACGCGTACGACACGATGGCGCTCGCGAAGGGCACCGGCTCGGCGGTGGTGAAGCAGGGCGGCAAGAGCTGGTTCTTCCTGACGGCCGACTACGCGTTCGGCAAGGCGCTCGAGAAGAACACGTCGGACGTCGTGAAGGCGAACGGCGGCCAGGTGCTCGGCGCGGTGCGTCACCCGCTGTCCGCGTCGGATTTCTCGTCGTTCCTGTTGCAGGCGCAATCGTCGAAGGCGCAGATCCTCGGCCTCGCGAACGCGGGCGGCGACACGATCAACTCGATCAAGGCCGCGAAGGAATTCGGCATCACGAAGACGATGAAGCTCGCCGCGCTGCTGATGTTCATCGACGACGTGCACAGCCTCGGCCTCGAGACGACGCAGGGCCTCGTGCTGACCGACAGCTGGTACTGGAACCGCGACGCGGCGTCGCGCCAGTGGGCGCAGCGCTACTTCGGCAAGATGAAGAAGATGCCGTCGAGCCTGCAGGCGGCCGACTACTCGTCGGTGACGACCTACCTGAAGGCCGTGCAGGCCGCCGGGACGACCGACTCCGACAAGGTGATGGCCGAGCTGAAGAAGATCAAGATCAGCGACTTCTACGCGAAGGGCTACATCCGTCAGGACGGCAGCATGATCCACGACATGTACCTGATGGAAGTGAAGAAGCCGTCCGAATCGAAGGAGCCGTGGGACTACTACAAGGTGCTCGCGACGATTCCGGGCGACCAGGCGTTCGGCACCAAGCAGGAAACGCGCTGCGCGCTGTGGAAGTAGGCATCGCGTAGCGGCGCGCACGGGCGCGTCGCATGGTGGCGGCTGCAGCGATGTGCCCGCTGCGCCGCCCGCGTGCGCGATGCAGGAACGTTGCGCACGCAACGAAACTCATTCTGACGGCTAAGTCGATGGACATCTTTGGCATTCCGTTGCCGGCGATGCTGAGCCAGTTGCTGCTCGGGCTCGTCAACGGCTCGTTCTACGCGATCCTGAGCCTCGGGCTCGCGGTGATCTTCGGGCTGCTCAACGTGATCAACTTCGCGCACGGCGCGCTGTTCATGCTGGGTGCGATGCTCGCGTGGATGGGCCTGTCGTATTTCGGGCTGCCGTACTGGGCGATGCTCGTGCTCGCGCCCGTGCTCGTCGGCGCGTTCGGGATCGCGATCGAGCGCTCGATGCTGCGCTGGCTGTACAAGCTCGATCACCTGTACGGGCTGCTGCTCACGTTCGGCCTCACGCTGGTCGTCGAAGGCGTGTTCCGGTCGATCTACGGATCGTCGGGCCAGCCGTACGACGTGCCGTCGCAATTGTCCGGCGCGACCAACCTCGGCTTCATGTTCCTGCCGAACTATCGCGCGTGGGTCGTCGTCGCATCGCTCGCGGTGTGCCTCGCCACCTGGTTCGTGATCGAGAAGACACGGCTCGGCGCGTATCTGCGTGCCGGCACCGAGAACCCGAAGCTCGTCGAGGCGTTCGGCGTGAACGTGCCGATGATGATCACGCTCACCTACGGCTTCGGCGTCGCGCTCGCCGCGTTCGCGGGCGTGCTGGCCGCGCCGGTGATCCAGGTGTCGCCGCTGATGGGCCAGCCGATGATCATCACCGTGTTCGCGGTGGTCGTGATCGGCGGGATGGGCTCGATCCTCGGCTCGATCGTCACGGGCCTGCTGCTCGGCGTGATCGAGGGCTTCACGCGCGTGTTCTATCCCGAAGCGTCGGCCACCGTCGTGTTCGTGATCATGGCGATCGTGCTGCTGTTCCGCCCGGCGGGCCTCTTCGGCAAGGAAAAATGATGCAGAGAAAAGTGCTCTACGGCGTGCTGCTCGCCGCACTGCTCGCCGCGCCGTTCATCGGCGCGTATCCGGTGTTCGTGATGAAGGTGCTCGCGTTCGCGCTGTTCGCGGCGGCGTTCAACCTGCTGATCGGCTATACGGGGCTGCTGTCGTTCGGCCATGCGATGTTCCTCGCAACGGCCGGCTATGCGACCGGCTATTCGATGCAGACGCTCGGTTTCACGCCGGAGCTCGGCGTGCTGGCCGGCACCGTCGCCGCGACGGTGCTCGGGCTCGTCGTCGGGCTGTTCGCGATCCGCCGGCAGGGCATCTACTTCGCGATGATCACGCTCGCGTTCGCGCAGATGGTCTACTTCATCTATCTGCAGGCGCCGTTCACGCACGGCGAGGACGGCCTGCAGGGCGTGCCGCGCGGCCGCCTGTTCGGGCTGCTCGACCTGTCGAACGACGTCGCGCTGTACTACGTCGTGCTGGCGGTGGTCGTGGCCGCGTGCGCGTTCATCGTGCGGGTCGTCCATTCGCCGTTCGGCCAGGTGCTCGTCGCCATCAAGGAGAACGAAGCGCGCGCGATCTCGCTCGGCTACGACACCGACCGCTTCAAGCTGCTCGCGTTCATCCTGTCGGCCGGGCTCGCGGGGCTGGCCGGCTCGCTGAAGGTGCTGGTGCTCGGCTTCGAGACGCTATCGGACGCGTACTGGACGATGTCGGGCCTCGTCGTACTGATGACGCTCGTCGGCGGGATGGGCACGCTGTTCGGGCCGCTGCTCGGCGCCGCGCTGATCGTCGCGCTGGAAGACCGGCTCGGCGACATCGGCGAATGGCTCGCGTCGACGACGGGCGTCGCGTGGTTCCATTCGCTCGGCGAATCGGCGACGATCGTCACCGGGCTGATCTTCATCGCATGCGTGCTGGCGTTCCGGCGCGGCATCGTCGGCGAGATGGTCGCGCGGATCAAGCCGCTCAGGGCCTCGTCGTGAACCTGCGGCGCGGCGCCCGCGCGTTGATGCGAAGCACCATCCGGCATGCGCGGGAAGGGCGCTGCGGCGGGCTCGGGCCGTCACCGCGCGGCAGATTGGTGCCCCATTTTCGTGCGGCGATGCACCATAGGGGTAAATGCTAAGTTGTCGTGGTGCTTAAGCCTCTTTAAGATTCACCTTAGTTCTGATGCACCGCGAAACGAATTTGCAGGTGGAGAACGAGGAGACAATCGAGGCACCAAGTGCCCGGACCCCAAAGCGCTGTTGGACGGAATCCAACAGCGCTTTTTCATTTGCGTGCACGGATTCCCTCGATGGTGCATCGGCCCGCGTGACGGCCATCTTCCGCGTTTGCGTTCGCACCGCGTCTTTCCGCGCTTCGCCGCGTTCTCCGTTTTTCCGTTCCAGTAATTCGTTTGCAGACAGCGCCTTCGCGTACCTGCTGTCCGGGCTTACCCGGTTGGCGTGCGCGAAACGCGTCCGTTACACTCAGCTTTCGCCGACCGAGCGGTCGGGAAAACGGTCGGCAGTTCTCCTACAAGCAAAATGCAGAAGAGGGAGTACGGTTGGATGAGCAGCGCGGGACGATGGTTAGGGGCAGGAAGGGCGGCTGGCGCCGTTCGCTCGTCGCGGGGTGGGGCAATGGTCGGCGCGGCTTTACCGAGCCGTTTTGCGGCCTGTATGCGTGCTCCGATGCCATTGAATGTCGTTGCGTTCGCATCCGTATCCGCATTCTCATGAGCCGCCGGCTTTCCGACGTTTCATCACACGCGTGGTCGGCCGCCTCGGGCCGGCACGGCGGGCGTTCCCGCCATCGTTGCGCACGCACCGATTTTCCTCGCGATTCCGCATTTTTCTGTCTGCTTCATCCTGACGACATTGCTGCTGCGCATCGTGATGGTCGAATGACCGTTTCGACTGGCGTGCGACGCATGGGTGCGGCGTTTCACGGGAAAACGAGCATGGCGCGGATGAACGCAATAATTAATATATTAACTTGTTTGGGAACGGGGAGCCGCCCGAGCGACCGTGGTTTTTTCGAGCAGCGTTTGGAGACAACGTAAATGAAGATGAATCGATGGATGGAGGCCCTGCTTGCCGCGGGTCTCGTGTGTGCGGCGGCCACGGCGTCGGCGCAGGTGAAGATCGGCGTGACGCTGTCGGCTACCGGCCCGGCCGCGTCGCTCGGGATTCCGGAAAAGAACACGATCGCGCTGCTGCCGAAGGAAATCGCGGGCAAGAGCGTGCAGTACATCGTGCTGGACGACGCGTCCGACACGAGCCGCGCGGTGCAGAACGTGCGCAAGCTGATCGACGAGGACCACGTCGACGCGATCATCGGCTCGTCCGTCACGCCGAATTCGCTCGCGATGCTCGATCCCGTGTCGCAGGGCAAGACGCCGGCGATCTCGCTCGCGGCGAGCGCGCAGATCATCGCGCCGATGGACGCGAAGCGCGCATGGATGTTCAAGGTGCCGCAGAACGACCAGCTGATGGCCGACGCGATCGCCGGCTACATGGCCAAGCACGGCGTGAAGACGGTCGGCTTCATCGGCTTCGCCGATGCGTACGGCGACAGCTGGTACAAGACGTTCGACGCGGCGGCCGCGAAGAACGGGCTGAAGCTCGTGTCGAACGAGCGCTACAACCGGACCGACGCGTCGGTGATGGGGCAGGTGCTGAAGCTGCTGGGCGCGAACCCGGATGCGGTGCTGATCGCCGGCTCCGGCACGCCGGCGGCGCTGCCGGCCAAGACGCTGAAGGAGCGCGGCTACAAGGGCAAGGTGTACCAGACGCACGGCGTCGCGAACAACGATTTCCTGCGCGTGTGCGGCAAGGATTGCGAAGGCGAGATCCTGCCGGCCGGCCCCGTGCTCGTGACCGACCAGCTGCCCGACTCGAATCCGGTGAAGAAGCCGGCGCTCGGCTACAAGGCCGCGTACGAGAAGGCCTACGGCGCGGGTTCGCTGTCGACGTTCGGCGGCCATGCGTGGGATGCGGGCCTGCTGCTGCAGCGGGCGATCCCGGAAGCGCTGAAGAAGGGCCAGCCGGGCACCGAGGCGTTCCGCGAAGCGCTGCGCGCGTCGCTCGAAAGCGTGAAGGATCTGCCGGTCTCGCATGGCGTGATCAACATGACGGCGACCGATCACAATGGCTTCGACACGCGTGCGCGCGTGATGGTGCAGATCGTCGACGGCAAGTGGAAGCTGCAGGCCGAGTAAGCATCACGTGAAACCGGCATGCGCGGCGCGAACGGCGCCGCGTGTGCCGTCGGCAGGGTGGTGCGCCTCATGGCCGCCGCCGTGCCGCCTGGAACCACCGGGGCCCGCCGCATGGCGCGCGACGTGCCGATCGCGTCGCGCGCGTCCCGGCCGTTTCCGCCTTTCGTTTCTCCGCAGCCTTCTCTCGATACACGAAACGTATGGATCTCTCGATTGCGGCGATCCTCGCGCAAGACGGCATCACGACCGGCGCCATTTATGCATTGTTGTCGCTGGCGCTCGTGCTGGTGTTTTCCGTCACGCGGGTGATCTTCATTCCCCAGGGCGAGTTCGTCGCCTACGGTGCGCTGACGCTCGCCGCGTTGCAGGCGCAGAAATTCCCCGCCACCTGCTGGCTGCTGTTCGTGATGGGCATCGCGTGCTTCCTGCTCGAAGTCGGCGGCCTGATCCGGCATCGCGAACGCCGCCATCAGCTCGGCCGCACGCTCGCGACGCTCGGCAGCCGCTACATCCTGCTGCCGCTCGCGGTGTTCGCGATCACGCGCAGCTTCACCGCGCAGCCGATGCCGATGCTCGCGCAGATCGCGCTGACGCTCGCGATCGTCGTGCCGATGGGGCCGTTCGTCTACCGGCTCGTGTACCAGCCGATCGCCGAAGGCACGACGCTGCTGCTGCTGATCGTGTCGGTGGCCGTCCATTTCGCGATGGTCGGCCTCGGCCTCGTGATGTTCGGCGCGGAAGGCTCGCGCACCAACGGGTTCTCGGACGCGTCGCTCGCGATCGGCAGCATGACTGTGTCGGTGCAGAGCGTCCTGGTCGTCGTCACGGCGCTCGTGCTGATCGGTGCGCTCTACGTGTACTTCGGCCGCACGATCGCCGGCAAGGCGCTGCGCGCGACCTCGGTGAACCGGCTCGGCGCGCGGCTCGTCGGCATCGGCACGACCGAAGCCGGGCGGCTCGCGTTCACGTTCGCGGCGGGGCTCGGCGTGCTGTCGGGGATCCTCGTCGGCCCGCTGACGACGATCTACTACGACTCGGGCTTCCTGATCGGGCTGAAGGGCTTCGTCGGCGCGATCATCGGCGGGCTCGTCAGCTATCCGCTCGCGGCCGCCGGCTCGCTGCTCGTCGGCGTGCTCGAATCGTATTCGTCGTTCTGGGCGAGCGCCTACAAGGAGGTGATCGTGTTCACGCTGATCATTCCGGTGCTGCTGTGGCGGAGCTTCGTGACGCCGCATGCGGAAGAGGAAGAGGAGTGACGCGATGAAGACGATGGTACGCAACAAGACCTTCTGGCTGTTTCTCGTGGTGCTGTTCGCGCTGCCGGTGTTGCCCGGCGCGCTCCAGGTACCGGAGTACTGGATCACGCTGCTGAACTACATCGGCCTGTACGCGATCGTCGCGATCGGGCTCGTGCTGTTGACGGGCGTCGGCGGGATGACGAGTTTCGGGCAGGCCGCGTTCGTCGGCATCGGCGCGTATGCGACTGCGTTCCTGACGACACGCTACGGCGTGTCGCCGTGGCTCGCGCTGATCGTCGGCGTCGTGCTGACGGCGCTCGTCGCGCTCGTGCTCGGCGCCGTGACGATGCGGCTGTCCGGGCATTTCCTGCCGCTCGGTACGATCGCGTGGGGCCTCGCGCTGTTCTACCTGTTCGGCAACCTCGAACTGCTCGGCAAGTACGACGGGATCAACGGGATTCCGGCGCTGAACCTGTTCGGCATCGTGCTCGAGAGCGGCCGCAGCCTGTATTTCCTGATCTGGGCCGTGGTGCTGGCCGCGATCGTGTCGGTACAGAATCTGCTGAACAGCCGCCCGGGTCGCGCGATCCGCGCGCTGCGCGGCGGCGGCGTGATGGCCGAGGCGATGGGCGTGAACACCGCGTGGATGCGCGTCGTGATCTTCGTCTACGCAGCCGTGCTCGCGGCGGTATCGGGCTTCCTGTACGCGCACCTGCAACGCGCGGTGAACCCGACGCCGTTCGGCCTGAACCACGGGATCGAATTCCTGTTCATGGCCGTGGTGGGCGGCGTGTCGCACGTGTGGGGCGCGGTGCTCGGCGCCGCGATCCTGACCGTCCTGCAGGACTACCTGCAGACGCTGCTGCCGAAGCTGCTCGGCTCGGAAGGCAACTTCGAAATCATCGTGTTCGGCGTGCTGATGGTGCTGCTGCTGCAGTACGCGCGCCAGGGCGTATGGCCGTTCGTCGCGAGGCTGTTCCCGCGCGGACCGCGCGCGCATGTGCCGGAGCAGGCCGACCCGCTGCCGCAGCGCGCGAAACCCGTGGCCGGCGAGCCGCTGCTCGTCGTCGACAACGCACGCAAGCAGTTCGGCGGGCTGGTGGCCGTCAACGACGTCAGCTTCGACGTGAAAGCGGGGCAGATCATCGGGCTGATCGGCCCGAACGGCGCGGGCAAGTCGACCACGTTCAACCTCGTGACCGGCGTGCTGAGGCCCACTGGCGGTGCGATCACGTTCCGTGGCGAGCGCATCGACGGGCTGACATCGCGTCAGATCGTGCGCCGCGGCATCGGTCGCACGTTCCAGCATGTGAAGCTGCTGCCGGCGATGACGGTGCTCGAGAACGTCGCGATCGGCGCCCACCTGCGCGGTCATACCGGCGTGTGGCGCAGCATCGCGCGGCTCAATGCGCACGAGGAAGCGCAGTTGCTGGCCGAAGCCGCGCGCCAGATCCGCCGCGTCGGGCTCGAGAAGCACATGTACGACGAAGCAGGCAGTCTCGCGCTCGGCCAGCAGCGGATTCTCGAAATCGCGCGGGCGCTGTGCTGCGATCCGACGCTGCTGTTGCTCGACGAACCGGCCGCGGGGCTGCGTTACCAGGAGAAACAGCAACTCGCCGACCTGCTGCGGCGGCTGAAGGCCGAAGGCATGAGCGTGTTGCTCGTGGAACACGACATGGATTTCGTGATGAATCTCACCGACCGGCTGGTGGTGATGGAATTCGGCACGCGGATCGCGGAAGGGCTGCCGCAGGATGTGCAGCAGGACCCGGCCGTGCTGGAAGCGTATCTGGGCGGGGTGGAGTGATGACGGACACGACGATGCCGATTCTCGAAGTGCGCGGGCTGGCGGTGCGGTACGGGAAGGTCGAGGCGCTGCACGGGGCTGCAATCAAGGTCGGGGCGGGGCAGATCGTCAGCGTGATCGGCCCGAATGGCGCCGGTAAATCGACGCTGCTGAACGCGATCATGGGGGCGCTGCCGGTAACGGGGCATGCGTCGGGCGCGGTCGTGTATCGCGGCAACGAAGTCGGCGCGTTGCCGGTCGAGCAGCGTGTCGCCCGCGGCATGTGCCTCGTACCGGAGAAGCGCGAGCTGTTCAGCACGATGACGGTCGAAGACAACCTCGTGCTGGGCGCGTATCGGCGTAAGCAGGCGGGGGAATCGAACTTCCTCGATCAGCTCGATCACGTGTTCGCGCTATTCCCCCGGCTGAAGGAGCGCCGCAGGCAGGCGGCCGGCACGTTGTCCGGTGGCGAACGGCAGATGCTGGCGGTCGGCCGTGCGCTGATGGGCAAGCCCGATCTACTGATGCTCGACGAGCCAAGCCTCGGGCTGGCGCCGCTGATCGTGAAGGAGATCTTTCATATCATCAGCGCGTTGCGCGGCACCGGCGTTGCGACGCTGCTGATCGAGCAGAACGCACGGGCAGCGCTGCAGATCTCCGACTACGGCTATGTGCTGGAGACGGGCGAGTTTGCGCTGGAAGGGCCGGCGGCCGAGCTTGCGCAGAATCCGCAGGTGATCGAGACGTATCTCGGGTTGGCGAAGAAGACGGCTTGATTGGTGACGCGGTGGGCGGGAAACGGGCGGCGTGTTTCACGTGAAACACGCCGTTTTTGTTTGTGAGGTTTGGGTCGAGGGGTTCGATGTATCGACGGTTCTGGGCTAGGGGATAAGTCGCCCCGGAATAGGTGGACGCTCTGTGCGGTGTCGCGCAGGCTTGTTGTACGGATCGAGGGTGCGCGCGTCAGTGGACAAGCCGCGGGGCATCGGCCCGAAATGCTGTGGTGGTGACCGCACAGGGGCGCAGGTCTGGAGTATTGCGCTGGCCACAGACATTAGCCACGTCGGGGTTTCACACAGGTGGGCATGGCCATTCACCCGCCTTGTGCACAGGCCAGACGATGTGCGCCGAACTGCTCGTAGGCCCCGCCGCAATACACTCGGCACGGCCATTTGCCTGTCCACAGCGAAAAAAACGCCCAAATGCACAGGCCCTACCATTCGGATGGCCTTCGGGTGAAAAGCGAACCCGCTATAATTCGGCCCATACATTTCTCTGATAGGTTCGTGCGCAGCTCCGCGTACGGAATCCACCATGCTTTTTCCCACAGAATTTGACGTCATCGTCGTCGGTGGCGGCCATGCCGGCACGGAAGCCGCGCTGGCGTCGGCCCGTATGGGCGCGAAGACACTGCTGCTGACCCACAACATCGAAACGCTTGGGCAGATGAGCTGCAATCCGTCGATCGGCGGTATTGGCAAGGGCCATCTGGTCAAGGAAGTCGATGCGCTCGGCGGCGCAATGGCCGCCGCGACGGATGAAAGCGGTATTCAGTTCCGGATCCTCAATTCGTCGAAGGGCCCGGCCGTGCGCGCGACACGCGCTCAGGCCGATCGTATCCTGTACAAGGCCGCGATCCGCCATCGGCTCGAAAATCAGCCGAACCTGTGGCTGTTCCAGCAGGCTGTCGACGACCTGATGGTCGAAGGCGACCGCGTGGTCGGCGCCGTTACGCAGATCGGCATCCGCTTTCGCGCTCGCGCGGTCGTGCTGACGGCCGGGACGTTCCTCGACGGCAAGATCCACGTCGGCCTGAACAACTACACGGGCGGTCGCGCGGGCGATCCGGCGGCCGTGTCGCTGTCGTCGCGCCTGAAGGAGCTGAAGCTGCCGCAGGGCCGGCTGAAGACCGGTACGCCGCCGCGTATCGACGGTCGCACGATCGACTTCTCGAAGCTCGACGAGCAGCCGGGCGACCTCGATCCGATTCCCGTGTTTTCGTTCCTGGGCCGCGCTGAACAGCATCCGCAGCAGCTGCCGTGCTGGGTCACACACACGAACGAGCGCACGCACGACATCATTCGCGGCGGTCTCGATCGTTCGCCTATGTATACAGGCGTGATCGAAGGCGTCGGCCCGCGCTATTGCCCGTCGATCGAGGACAAGATCCACCGGTTCGCCTCGAAGGAGTCGCACCAGATCTTCCTCGAGCCGGAAGGGCTGACGACCCACGAGTTCTACCCGAATGGGATCTCGACCAGCCTGCCGTTCGATGTCCAACTCGAACTCGTGCATTCGATGCGCGGCCTCGAGAACGCGCACATCCTGCGCCCCGGCTACGCGATCGAGTACGACTACTTCGACCCGCGCGCGCTGAAGGCGTCGCTCGAGACGAAGGCGATCAATGGGCTGTTCTTTGCGGGCCAGATCAATGGCACGACCGGCTACGAAGAAGCGGCGGCGCAGGGGCTGTTGGCCGGCCTCAATGCGGGCCGCTACGTGCAGGAGAAGGATGCGTGGTGCCCGCGTCGCGATCAGGCCTATCTGGGCGTGCTGGTCGACGATCTCGTCACGCGCGGCGTGGCCGAGCCGTACCGCATGTTCACGAGCCGCGCCGAGTATCGCCTGAGCCTGCGCGAAGACAATGCCGACATGCGTCTGACCGAAATCGGCCGCGAGCTCGGGCTCGTTGACGATGCGCGTTGGGACGCATTCAGCCGGAAGCGCGACGCTGTTTCACGTGAAACCGAACGCCTGAAGTCGACCTGGGTCACGCCGAAGACGCTGCCGGCGGAAGAAGCGACGGCATTGCTCGGCAAGGCGATCGATCACGAGTACAGCCTCGCCGAACTGCTGCGTCGGCCGGGCGTGAGCTACGACGGCGTGTGCGGACTGAAGGGCGGCGAGTGCGGCCCCGCGGAGCCGCTGGCGGACGATCCGGTGCTGCTCGAGCAGATCAAGGAGCAGGTCGAGATCGGCATCAAGTATCAGGGCTATATCGAGCGTCAGGCGTCCGAAATCGAGCGCAACGACGCGAACGAGAACACACGTCTGCCGGACGGTATCGATTACCGCGAAGTGCGCGGCCTGTCATTCGAGGTGAGCCAGAAGCTCAACGAATTCCGGCCGGAAACGATCGGGCAGGCGTCGCGTATCTCGGGCGTCACACCGGCGGCAATCTCGCTGCTGATGGTGCACCTGAAGCGTCGCGGCCTGGGCCGCCGTAACGGTACGGCGGCAGAGGCCGCGGAGCAGGGGGACGGCGCCGTCCCGACGCAACAATGACGGCGCGTCGCGCGCCGGCGGTTAATCGGGACGTACTGGAAGGGATGCTCGTCGAAGGTACGGCGGCGCTCGACCTCACGCTGACGGATACGCAACGCAACCAGCTGCTCGACTATGTCGCGCTGCTCGGCAAGTGGAACGCGGTCTACAACCTGACCGCGATCCGCGACCCGAAGCAGATGCTGATCCAGCACATCCTCGATTCGCTTTCCATCGTCCCGCATCTGCGCGGCCGTACGTCGGCGCGCGTGCTCGACGTCGGCTCGGGCGGCGGGCTGCCCGGTATCGTGCTCGCGATCGTCGAGCCGGGCTGGCAGGTCACGCTGAACGATATCGTGCAGAAGAAGTCTGCCTTCCAGACGCAGATGCGCGCAGAGCTGAAGCTCGCGAACCTGTCGGTGGTCACCGGGCGGGTCGAATCGCTGCAACCGGGTGTCGAAGTGCCGGAAAAATTCGACATGATCGTATCCCGCGCTTTCGCGGATCTGTCCGACTTCGTTAAACTTGCTCGACATCTGGTCGCGCCGGGCGGTTCGATCTGGGCGATGAAGGGCGTTCACCCGGACGACGAGATTGCGCGGTTGCCGGAAGGCAGCCGTGTCACGCAGACGATCCGGCTGGCGGTGCCGATGCTCGATGCGGAGCGGCATCTGTTCGAAGTGGCCGTCGACGACGCGAATTGAAGGCGCGCGGTAGCGCGCCGTTTGTTTGAAGGTAAAGGGAACACACCAACGATGGCAAAGATCTTCTGCGTTGCGAACCAGAAGGGGGGCGTCGGCAAGACGACGACATCGGTCAATCTCGCCGCAAGCCTTGCAGCGCAGGAGCAACGAGTCCTGTTGATCGATCTCGACCCGCAGGGCAACGCGACGATGGGCAGCGGGATCGACAAGGCCGCCTGCGAAGCGACCGTGTACGAAGTGCTGGTCGACGGCGTGTCGGTGGCCGATGCGCGCGTGCGTCCGGAGGGCGTCACCTACGACGTGCTTCCCGCCAATCGTGAGCTGTCCGGCGCGGAGATCGAACTGATCAGCATCGACAACCGCGAGCGCCGCCTGAAGGCCGCGCTCGAGCGCGTGGCCGACGACTACGATTTCGTGCTGATCGATTGCCCGCCGACGCTGTCGCTGCTGACGCTGAACGGACTGTGCGCGGCGCATGGCGTCGTGATCCCGATGCAGTGCGAGTACTTCGCGCTGGAAGGGCTGTCGGACCTCGTCAATACGATCAAGCAGGTTCACGCGAACATGAACCGCGACCTGAAGATCATCGGCTTGCTGCGCGTGATGTTCGACCCGCGCATCACGCTGCAGCAGCAAGTCTCCGATCAACTGAAAGCGCACTTCGGCGACAAGGTGTTCGACGCGGTGATTCCGCGCAACGTGCGCCTGGCGGAAGCGCCGAGTTACGGGTTGCCGGGCGTCGTGTTCGACCGCAGTTCGCGCGGTGCGCAAGCGTATATCCAGTTCGGTGCCGAAATGATCGAGCGCGTGCGCGCGTTCGAGGTGTCGTGATCCGGACATGAGCGAAGCGAGGAAGAAAGACATGAACGCGGTACCAAAGAAGAAGGGCTTGGGACGTGGCCTCGAAGCGCTGCTCGGCGGCAGTGCCGATATCACCGAAGCGGTGAAGATCGAAGGGGCACCGAACACGCTCGCGCTCGGCAAGCTGCAAGCCGGCAAGTACCAGCCGCGTACGCGGATGGACGAGGGCAGCTTGCAGGAGCTCGCGGCCAGCATTCGCGCGCAGGGCGTGATGCAGCCGATCCTGGTACGGCCCATTTCATCAGACAAATACGAGATCATCGCGGGCGAGCGGCGTTTCCGCGCGGCGCGCCTGGCCGGCCTCGATGAAGTGCCGGTGCTCGTGAAGGACGTATCCGATCAGGCTGCCGCCGCGATGGCGCTGATCGAGAACATCCAGCGCGAGGATCTGAATCCGCTCGAAGAGGCACACGGTATCCAGCGCCTGCTCGACGAGTTTGGTTTCACGCACGAACAGGCGGCCGAATCGGTCGGCCGTTCGCGCAGCGCGGTATCGAACCTGCTGCGCCTGCTTAACCTCGCATCGCCGGTGCAGACGATGCTGCTGGCCGGCGATCTCGACATGGGGCACGCACGCGCGCTGCTCGCGGTCGACGCGGCCACGCAGATCACGCTCGCGCATCAGGTGGTCAACAAGCGCATGTCGGTGCGCGAGACCGAGAAGCTCGTCTCGCACACGACGAAGGAAGCGCCGGCCGTGAAGGCGCGTGCGAAGGACGATGGCGGCCGCGATACGCGTCGCCTCGAAGAGGAGTTGTCCGACCTGCTCGCGTCGACGGTGAAGATCAAGCTGGGCCGCCGCGGGCGAGGGCAGGTGCTGATCGACTTCGGCAACCTCGATGCACTCGAGGGCATTCTCGCGCGACTGCGCGGCAACGTCGCAACGGAAGAATAACGGGCCGGCCATGGAGCAAACGGGTGCACCGGCACCGCGCCGGTGGCTCGGCTGGCTTGCGCAGGAACCAGTGCTGTCGGTGCTCGCGCTTGGGCTGATCGTGCTGCAATGGGTGCGTCCGCAACCATTTTCGGTACTGGCCGAACGCGTCGACTGGCAGACGGTCGCGACGCTCGCGGGCCTGCTGATGCTGACCAAGGCGCTCGAGTTGTCCGGCTGCCTGATGTGGCTCGCGCATCGCATCGTGCATCACGTGCATTCCGAACGCGGGCTCGCGATGCTGCTCGTCGGCTTCGCCGCCGTGCTGTCGATGTGGCTCACCAACGACGTCGCCTTGTTCGTCGTCGTGCCGTTGATGGTGTCGCTGCGCGCGCTGACACCGCTGCCGTTCCGGCGGCTCGTGATCGTCGTCGCGCTGGCCGTCAACGCGGGGTCCGTCGCGACACCGCTCGGCAATCCGCAGAATCTTTTCCTGTGGCAGTTGAGCGGCGTGTCGTTCGGTCGTTTCGTGGTCACGCTCGGGCCGCTCGCCCTCGCGCTGATGGCGCTGCTGCTCGTGCTGACCGCGTTGATGTTTCGCGCGAAGCCGCTCGACTTGTCGGGCGACGCCGCCGCGTTGCCCGTACAGCGCATGCACGCGCTGATCGCGGCCGTGCTGTTCGCCGCGTTCGTGCTGCTCGCCGATGCGCACCATCCGCTGCCGGGCCTCGTCGGTGTCGCCATCGTGCTATTCGCCGTCAAACGTGACGCAGTCCTGAAGATCGACTGGCTGCTGCTGCTGATCTTCGTGCTGATGTTCGTCGTGCTGCGCAGCGCGGCTGCGCTGCCCGTCGTGCACGACGCGATCGCGCACGCGCAACTCGATTCGCCGCTGCGCGTCTATGCCGCCGGCGCCGTGCTGTCACAGGTGATCAGCAACGTGCCGGCCGCGATCCTGCTGTCGGAGTTCACGCACGACTGGCGCGCGCTTGCGTTCGGCGTATCGGTCGGCGGCTTCGGTTTCGCGATCGGCTCGCTCGCGAACCTGATCGCAGTGCGTCTCGCGAAGGAGCCGCGCATGTGGCTGCCGTTCCACCTCGTTTCGATTCCGTTCGCGCTGGTGAGCGCGGCGCTCGGTGCGTGGTTGCTCATGCACGGTTGAGCGAGCCGGTGCGTGCGGCACAGGCATGCCGCTCGGGTGACGGGCAGGGCGCACAGCGTGCGCAGTGATCAGGATTGTTGATAAGTGCCGCAACTCACAGTCGAACATCTGTGGCGGCGCGACAACTGATTGGATGAATCGATGCGCGAACATCCGGCGAATTTCATGCGTCGCGCGTGGTGGTCCGGTCGCCGCGCGTTGCTTGTTCCGCCGCGTTGCGCCGAGTCATTCGAGATGGTTCGCTTGCAGCCCATTTCCCGCGGCGATCGCACCGCTTCCGCCTGGCCCGCATCAGGCATCGTTTCCCCGCCATTTACCCCGTCACCGGACTTTTTCGCGCAAGAAATACCAGTGCGAAAAACCGACCTTACAACTGTCATCGTACGTCGTCGAATCGGGCGTTTTTTCACATCATGAGGCGTCGTTTTATGCAGGTTTTTGTCGCGTCTAAAGCCTTGAATCACTTGCAACTATCGCTTACAATCGCCCGGATTTGTTAGCTAGGCACCCCTGAAAGCTTTCAGAAAGCTTGGGGTCGGTTTGAAGGATTCTGCGGAAGATTGCGATGGCGGGTCAGGCGCCGGACGACAGGCACGATGATCAGCGCACGCAACGCACCGCTTCGGCGGTTGGCGCGCGGCGTGAATCCGACGATGACTGGGATGTCGAGCAGCAAGATAACAACATCGTTCCGCTGACGCGGGCCGAGGCCGAAAGGCTGTTGGGTCCGAACGTGAGCAAGCCCTCGCGCGTGACCCCCTACAAGGTGGTGTTCGCGCAAGTGGTCCTGTCCCTGGTTGCAACGCTGGCGTGGTGGCTGTTTTCGAAGTCGCCGGGCGCCGCTGCGCAATCCGCGTTTCTGGGCGGAGCGATCGGCTGGGTGCCCAGTGCGGTATTCGTGGCACGACTGAAGGCAGGTGGCTCGGCCACCGTGATGAGCTGGGTGATGGGCGAAGCCCTGAAACTGGCTCTGACGATCGGGATGTTCACCGCGGTGGCGTTCGGCTGGGCCGGCGTGCACTGGGTGCCGTTCCTCGTCACGTACCTCGTCGTGCTGAAGACGTACTGGATCGCGCTGGCCTGGCGGTAAGGAACAAGCAGCGTGCGGTTTCGACAACGAACCGCACCGGCCCGTTCCCGCAATAGCGTGTTGCGGAACGGGGCAAAACGATTTTCGACAATTTGGGTGGCATTAACGATATGGCAGCTAGCGAAGGCACGCGCGGTCCGGATCCGTCCGAGTACATTGCGCACCACTTGCAGAATTTCTCCACCTCGCATCAGACGTCGATTTTCGACATTCACGTCTGGAATCTCGACACGCTGTTCTGGTCGATCGTTTGCGGCATCGTGACGATCGTCCTGCTGCGTCTGGCCGCCCGCAAGGCGACGTCGGGCGTGCCGGGCCGCTTCCAGTGCGCGATCGAGATGCTCGTCGAAATGGTCGAAGACCAGTCGAAGGCCATCGTCCACGGCAATCGTACCTTCATCGCGCCGCTCGCCCTCACGGTGTTCGTGTGGGTCGCGCTGATGAACTCCCTCGACTTCCTCCCGGTCGACCTGCCGGGCCGCGTGATCGGCCTGCTCGGTCTGTCGGACGTGATTTCCCACCATCGCATCGTCCCGACGGCCGACCTGAACGGCACGCTCGGCATCGCGCTCGGCGTGTTCGTCCTGATGATCTACTACAGCATCAAGATCAAGGGCGCGGGCGGCTTTGCGCATGAGCTGCTGTCGGCGCCGTTCGGCGGCCACCCGGCGCTGTGGATCCCGAACCTCGCGCTCAACATCGTCGAATACGTTGCAAAGACCGTTTCGCTCGGCATGCGGCTGTTCGGCAACATGTACGCGGGTGAGCTGTTGTTCCTGTTGATCGCCCTGCTCGGCAGCATGTGGAGCTTCGGTGGCGACGCAACGTTCCTCGGCTTCGTTGGTCATGTGATCGCGGGTAGCGTCTGGGCAATCTTCCACATTCTGATTGTTCTGTTGCAGGCATTCATTTTCATGATGCTGACGCTGGTGTATCTCGGCCAGGCGCACGACACGCACTAAGCGTGGCGTGCAACAAAGAGTCTTCGTTTTAGTTTTTTAAATCTCAGTTCCAAGTCTTTTCACAAAGGAGTGATCATGCAAGCTTACATCGCCAACATCCAGGGTCTGACCGCCATCGGTATCGGCATCATCATCGGCCTGGGTGCAATCGGCGCCTGTATCGGTATCGCGCTGATGGGTGGCAAGTACATCGAAGCCTGCGCACGTCAGCCGGAACTCATCAACCCGCTGCAAACGAAGATGTTCCTGCTGGCTGGTCTGATCGACGCTGCATTCCTGATCGGCGTTGGTGTCGCAATGCTGTTCGCGTTCGCGAACCCGCTCCTGTCGAAGCTCGCAGGCTAAGGTTCCTCGGAAATATGCGTCCGGCGTGAGCCGGCGCAGGGCGGAACGGAGACTTGGGGCGCTGATCGAATGCAACTCGATGAGCGCCTTACCGTTTCATTTTTCCGGAATAGCAGATAAGGAAACACCGTGAATCTCAACGCAACTCTGTTTGCGCAAATGGTCGTGTTCCTGGTCCTCGCGTGGTTCACGATGAAATTCGTGTGGCCGCCGTTGATCAACGCCCTCGACGAACGTTCGAAGAAGATCGCCGACGGCCTCGCCGCCGCGGAGAAGGGCAAGGCGGAACTCGACGCAGCGCACAAGCGCGTGGACCAGGAACTCGCGCAGGCCCGCAACGACGGCCAGCAGCGCATCGCCGACGCTGAAAAGCGTGCCCAGGCGGTCGCCGAGGAAATCAAGGCCAACGCCCAGGCTGAAGCCGCCCGCATCGTCGCCCAGGCGAAGGCGGAAGCAGAACAGCAAATCGTGAAGGCGCGCGAAGCGCTGCGTGGCGAAGTCGCCGCGCTGGCCGTGAAGGGCGCCGAGCAGATCCTGAAGCGCGAAGTCGATCAAACGGCCCACGCCCAACTGCTGAATCAACTGAAAGCCGAGCTCTGATCATGGCCGAACTTGCAACCATCGCCCGCCCTTACGCAGAAGCGCTGTTCCGCGTGGCCGAGGGCGGTGACATCGCCGCCTGGTCCACGCTCGTGCAAGAGCTGGCCCAGGTTGCGCGTCTGCCGGAAGTACTGTCGGTCGCGTCGAGCCCGAAGGTGACGCGCACGCAAGTAGCCGAGTTGCTGCTTGCTGCGGTGAAGTCGCCCGTCGCGGCCGGCGCCGAAGCGAAGAACTTCGTGCAGATGCTGGTCGACAATCATCGCATCGCGCTGCTGCCGGAAATTGCCGAGCAGTTCGAGGCGCTCAAGAACGAACGTGAAGGCGCAGCCGACGCCGAGATCGTGAGCGCGTTCCCGCTGAACGGCGCGGATCTCGACAGTCTCGTCTCGGGCCTCGAACGCAAGTTCAAGCGCAAGCTGAAACCGACGGTCGAAGTCGATTCGTCGCTGATCGGCGGCGTGCGCGTGACGGTCGGCGACGAAGTGCTCGACACCTCGGTTCGCGCGCGCCTCGCATCGATGCAGGCTGCCTTGACCGCCTGAGCGCCACGCCGGCACGCAACAGAATTGACTATCAGGAGCGAATAATGCAACTCAATCCCTCTGAGATCAGCGAGCTGATCAAGAGCCGGATCCAGGGCCTTGAAGCGAGCGCAGACGTTCGCAACCAGGGCACCGTGATCTCCGTGACCGACGGTATCGTGCGTATCCACGGCCTGTCGGACGTGATGCAGGGCGAAATGCTCGAGTTTCCGGGCAACACGTTCGGTCTCGCGCTGAACCTCGAGCGCGACTCGGTCGGCGCGGTGATTCTCGGCGAATACGAACACATCTCGGAAGGCGACATCGTCAAGACGACGGGCCGCATTCTCGAAGTCCCGGTCGGCCCGGAACTCGTCGGCCGCGTGGTCGACGCGCTCGGCAACCCGATCGACGGCAAGGGCCCGGTCAACGCGAAGCTGACCGACGCGATCGAAAAGATCGCCCCGGGCGTGATCTGGCGTAAGTCGGTGTCGCAGCCGGTGCAGACGGGCATCAAGTCGATCGACGCGATGGTGCCGATCGGCCGTGGCCAGCGTGAGCTGATCATCGGCGACCGTCAGTGCGGCAAGACCGCGGTGGCGCTCGACGCGATCATCAACCAGAAGGGCAAGGACCTGATCTGTATCTACGTCGCGATCGGCCAGAAGGCTTCGTCGATCATGAACGTGGTTCGCAAGCTCGAAGAAACGGGCGCGATGGAATACACGATCGTCGTCGCCGCTTCGGCGTCGGATTCGGCTGCGATGCAGTACCTGGCACCGTACGCCGGCTGCACGATGGGCGAATACTTCCGCGACCGTGGCCAAGACGCGCTGATCATCTATGACGACTTGACCAAGCAGGCCTGGGCATACCGTCAGATCTCGCTGCTGCTGCGCCGCCCGCCGGGCCGTGAAGCGTACCCGGGCGACGTGTTCTATCTGCACTCGCGTCTGCTGGAGCGTGCGGCTCGCGTGTCGGAAGAGTACGTCGAGAAGTTCACGAACGGCGAAGTGAAGGGCAAGAGCGGCTCGCTGACGGCACTGCCGGTCATCGAAACGCAGGCTGGCGACGTGACCGCGTTCGTTCCGACGAACGTGATCTCGATTACCGACGGCCAGATCTTCCTGGAAACCGACCTGTTCAACGCAGGCATCCGCCCGGCAATCAACGCCGGCGTGTCGGTGTCGCGCGTCGGGGGCGCCGCTCAGACGAAGGTCGTGAAGAAGCTGTCGGGCGGTATCCGTACCGACCTCGCGCAGTACCGTGAACTGGCCGCATTCGCGCAGTTCGCATCGGACCTCGACGAAGCGACCCGCAAGCAGCTCGAGCGCGGCCGCCGCGTGACGGAACTGCTGAAGCAGCCGCAGTACCAGCCGCTGCAGGTCTGGGAACTGGCCGTGTCGCTGTACGCCGCGAACAACGGCTACCTCGACGATCTCGACGTCAAGCAAGTGCTGCCGTTCGAGAAGGGCCTGCGCGACAACCTGAAGACCAGCCACGCTGACCTCATCAAGCGCATCGAAGACACCAAGGATCTCTCGAAGGACGACGAAGCCGCGCTGCGCTCGGCGATCGAATCCTTCAAGAAGTCCGGTGCCTATTGATCCGCGAGTGACACACTGAGGCCGCGCGGGTGCTGATGCGCCCGCGCCGCCTTGGTCAAGGAGCAAGCTATGGCTGGAATGAAGGAAATTCGCGGCAAGATCAAGAGCGTGCAGAACACGCGCAAGATCACGAAGGCGATGGAGATGGTGGCTGCATCGAAGATGCGTCGCGCGCAGGAACGCATGCGCGCCGCTCGTCCGTATGCAGACAAGGTCCGTGCCATCGCCGCGCACATGAGCCGTGCGAACCCCGAGTACCGTCACCCGTTCATGGTGGCGAACGACGGCGCGCAGACGGCCGGCATCATCCTCGTCACGACGGACAAGGGTCTGTGCGGTGGTCTGAACACCAACGTGCTGCGTGCGACGGTGCAGAAGTTCAAGGAGCTGGAAGAGAAGGGCCAGAAGGTCGAAGCCACCGCGATCGGCGGCAAGGGCCTCGGGTTCCTGAACCGCTTCGGCGCGAAGGTGATGTCGCAGGTCGTGCACCTCGGCGACACCCCGCACCTGGACAAGCTGATCGGCGCCGTGAAGACGCAGCTCGATCTGTACTCGGAAGGCAAGCTGTCGGCGGTTTATATCGCTTACACGCGCTTCGTCAACACGATGAAGCAGGAAGCCGTGATCGAGCAGCTGCTGCCGCTGTCGTCGGACCACTTCGAAGCCGATGACGGTACGCCGGCGACGTCGTGGGACTACATCTACGAGCCGGACGCGCAGGCAGTCGTCGACGAACTGCTCGTGCGTTACGTCGAGGCGCTGGTGTACCAGGCCGTCGCGGAAAACATGGCGTCCGAGCAATCGGCGCGCATGGTCGCGATGAAGGCCGCGTCCGACAATGCGAAGACGGTGATCAGCGAACTGCAGCTCGTATACAACAAGAGCCGTCAGGCCGCGATCACGAAAGAACTGTCGGAGATCGTCGGCGGCGCAGCCGCTGTTTAAGCGCGCGCCCGGGACGACAACTGCGCCTTTGCGCGAGTAAAGAATCAGGTATTTAAAGGAAAAGCGATGAGTACTGCTGCTTTGGTAGAAGGCAAGATCGTACAGTGCATCGGCGCCGTTATCGACGTGGAATTCCCGCGCGACAGCATGCCGAAGATCTACGACGCGCTCATTCTCGATGGCTCGGAACTGACGCTCGAAGTCCAGCAGCAGCTGGGTGACGGCGTGGTCCGTACCATTTGTCTGGGTGCATCCGACGGCCTGCGCCGCGGCCTGACCGTGAAGAACACGGCGAAGCCGATCTCGGTGCCGGTCGGCAAGCCGACCCTCGGCCGAATCATGGACGTGCTCGGCCGTCCGATCGACGAAGCCGGCCCGATCGAGAGCGACGTGACGCGTTCGATCCACCAGAAGGCACCGGCGTTCGACGAACTGTCGCCGTCGACCGAACTGCTCGAAACGGGTATCAAGGTCATCGACCTGATCTGCCCGTTCGCAAAGGGCGGCAAGGTTGGCCTGTTCGGTGGTGCAGGCGTGGGCAAGACCGTCAACATGATGGAGCTCATCAACAACATCGCGAAGGAACACGGCGGTTACTCCGTGTTCGCGGGCGTGGGCGAGCGTACCCGTGAAGGGAACGACTTCTACCACGAAATGAAGGACTCGAACGTTCTCGACAAGGTCGCGCTGGTGTACGGCCAGATGAACGAGCCGCCGGGCAACCGTCTGCGCGTCGCGCTGACCGGCCTGACGATGGCCGAGCACTTCCGTGACGAGGGCCTCGACGTGCTGTTCTTCGTCGACAACATCTACCGTTTCACGCTGGCCGGTACCGAAGTGTCGGCACTGCTCGGTCGTATGCCGTCGGCAGTGGGTTATCAGCCGACGCTGGCTGAAGAAATGGGCAAGCTGCAAGAGCGCATCACGTCGACCAAGAAGGGCTCGATTACGTCGGTTCAGGCCGTGTACGTCCCTGCGGACGACTTGACCGACCCGTCGCCGGCAACCACCTTCGGCCACCTGGACGCAACCGTCGTTCTGTCGCGTGACATCGCTTCGCTGGGTATCTACCCGGCGGTCGACCCGCTCGACTCGACGTCGCGCCAGATCGACCCGAACGTGATCGGTGAAGAGCACTACTCGATCACCCGTCGCGTTCAGCAGACGCTGCAGCGCTACAAGGAACTGCGCGACATCATCGCGATTCTGGGCATGGACGAACTGTCGCCGGAAGACAAGCTGTCGGTCGCACGTGCGCGTAAGATCCAGCGTTTCCTGTCGCAGCCGTTCCACGTCGCTGAAGTGTTCACGGGCTCGCCGGGCAAGTACGTGCCGCTGAAGGAAACGATCCGTGGCTTCAAGATGATCGTCGACGGCGAGTGCGACCACCTGCCGGAACAGGCGTTCTACATGGTCGGCACGATCGACGAAGCCTTCGAAAAGGCCAAGAAGATCCAGTAAGGGCTGAGTGAGTCGCAAGCCGGCGAGCGCCGGCCGGAACGATGAGTCAGTGATGACTTGTATTCCGGCCGCCTGCGCCGGCCGCAATACGCTCAACCCGTGGATGAGATTGGAGTCGATATGGCAACCATCAAAGTAGACGTCGTCAGCGCGGAAGAGCAGATCTTCTCGGGCGAGGCGAAATTCGTCGCGCTGCCGGGCGAAACGGGTGAGCTGGGCATTCTGCCGGGTCACACGCCGCTCATTACCCGGATTCGTCCGGGTGCGGTGCGCATCGAGGTCGAGGGCGGCAACGACGAATTCGTGTTCGTCGCAGGCGGCATTCTCGAAGTGCAGCCGGGCGCCGTGACGGTGCTCGCCGATACCGCGATCCGCGGCAAGGACCTCGACGCGGCGAAAGCCGAGGAAGCGCGCAAGCGTGCCGAGGAAACGCTGCAGAACGCGAAGTCGGATCTCGACCTCGCGAAAGCGCAATCCGAGCTCGCGACCGCGATGGCGCAGCTCGAGGCGATCCAGCGTCTGGCGAAGATCCGCAGCCGGCACTGAGCCGCGCCGCGTATCCCGCGAAAAAAAGCAGCCTTCGGGCTGCTTTTTTTTCGCCCGCGTTTCGCCTGCATTTTGTCTATCTTTTTGCGGGCCGGATCGTATCGGCCGGTCGTGCTATTTCACCCGTCCGCCGCGATTCGATGTCAGAGTATCGTCAGCGGAGCGCGGCATCATCCGCGGTGAGGCCAGCCGTCGCGATCGTTGCGGCGGAGGCGCGCAGCAGGCGCGCGCGGCCGATCAGACAAAAACGGACGGAGACATCGATGGCAGCAGACCTTGGCAAGGGGGCGCTGATCGCGCCCGAAAACGGACTGTCGTACGTGCGCGGCGCGACCGACGTGCCGCTATCCGACGCGGCGATCGGCCGGTTCCTGCTCGACACGGCCGGCCGCTTCCCCGACCGCCCGGCGGTCGTGTTCCGCGAGCAGCAGGTGCGCTGGACCTGGCGCGAGTTCGCGAACGAGGTCGATGTGCTGGCGGCGGGCCTCGCCGCGCTCGGGATCGTGAAGGGCGACTGCGTCGGCATCTGGTCGCCGAACCGCAGCGAATGGCTGCTCACGCAGTTCGCGACCGCGCGAATCGGCGCGGTGCTCGTCAACATCAACCCGGCCTACCGGCTGTCGGAACTCGAATACGCGCTGAACAAGGTCGGCTGCAAGGCCGTGATCGCGGCCGAGCGCTTCAAGAGCTCCGCGTACGTCGAGATGCTGCAGACCCTCGCGCCGGAGCTCGCGACCGCGACGCCGGGCGACCTGCATGCGGTGCGCGTGCCGAAACTGCGCACGATCGTGTCGATGGGCGAGGTGGCGCCTGCCGGCATGTTCCGCTTCGCGGACCTGATGGCGCGCGGCCGCCAGGCCGTCGATCCGGCGCTGCTCGATGCGATCGGCGCGGCGCTCACGGCCAACGATCCGATCAATATCCAGTTCACGAGCGGCACGACCGGCAGCCCGAAGGGCGCGACGCTCACGCACCGCAACGTCGTCAACAACGCGCGCTCGATCGCGATGGCGATGCGTTTCACCGAACAGGATTCGCTCTGCATCCCGGTGCCGCTCTATCACTGCTTCGGGATGGTGCTGGCCGTGCTCGCCTGCGTGTCGAAGGGCGCCGCGATGGTGTTCCCCGGCGAAGCGTTCGACCCGGTGGCGACGCTCGCGGCGGTGGCCGAGGAGCGCTGCACCGCGCTGCATGGCGTGCCGACGATGTTCATCGCCGAGCTCGATCATCCGGCATTCCCGACATTCGACCTGTCGACGCTGCGCACCGGGATCATGGCCGGCTCGCCGTGCCCGATCGAGACGATGAAGCGCGTCGTGTCGCAGATGCATCTTTCCGAAATCACGATCGCGTACGGGATGACGGAGACGAGCCCCGTGTCGTTCCAGAGCTCGACCGACGATCCGCTGGAAAAGCGCACGACGACGGTCGGCCGTATCCAGCCGCATCTCGAAGTGAAGATCGTCGATCCGAGCGGCGACATCGTGCCGGTCGGCGCGACGGGCGAGCTGTGCACGAAGGGCTATTCGGTGATGCTCGGCTACTGGGACGACGACGCGAAGACGCGCGAGGTGCTGGTCGACGGCTGGATGCATACGGGCGACCTCGCGACGCTCGACGCGGACGGCTACTGCAACATCGTCGGCCGCCTGAAGGACATGGTGATTCGCGGCGGCGAGAACGTCTATCCGCGCGAGATCGAGGAATTCCTGTTCCGCCATCCGAAGATCCAGAGCGCGCAGGTATTCGGCGTGCCCGATGCGAAGTACGGCGAGGAGCTGTGCGCGTGGATCGTGCTGCGCGCGGACGAGCAGATGACCGAGGACGACGTGCGCGCGTTCTGCACCGGGCAGATCGCACACTACAAGATTCCGCGCTATATCCGCTTCGTCGACGAGCTGCCGATGACGGTGACGGGCAAGGTGCAGAAGTTCGTGATGCGCGAGCGGATGATCGAGGAGCTGAAGCTCGACGTGCAGAAGACTGCGTGAAGCGGGACGGTGCGGTGCGCGAAAATGCCGGAAAAACGTGGCGGCCTGCGGGTCGCTACGTTTTCGATGGACGAAAAAAAGCGGGCTTATTAGCCCGCTAAAAACCACACGCTACGGGGTTAGCGCGAGGAGACCAAAGATGAAACCGAATCCGGCGGGGGGCCGGAAACGACTCCAACAGGGATGCCCCTCGGAAGGGCTTCGGTACGTGACCGACTGGCTCGCAGCGCTTCGCGTCCGCTCACACTTGGCACACGAGACCGCATCCGTGTTGAAACCGTTGAGGCCATTGTGGGCGAATTAATGACCCGTCGCGGTAACAAAGTGTTTCAGGTTGTAACGCCCGCCAGATAAGGCTTTCCGGGATTTTTTGCTGTTTTCGGGGTCCTGAAAAAGGTCATTTTTACCCATATTTTCCGCCGCGTTTTCAAGGTATGCGCACGATGCGTTTTTCATGCGTATCGGGCGCGATGAATTGCCGATTTTCACGCGAGAAAGTGCACGGCACGATCGATACCGCGCATGACGATTCATTCGTCGGAAAGATTTTGAAACGTGATCGGAATGCGGGGAAGTCGGCCATTCGGCCAATTCGTCGGGTTTTGCGCCGCTGGAAGGCCCGGCGCAGCGACGGCAATGTGTAACGGCGCGCGCGGCCGCCGCGGGGTCGGTGCCCATGATCGGCCGCCGCGGCGCGGGTCAGCTTACTTCAGCCACTTGTCCGAAATCGCCTGGTACTCGCCGGTGGACAGCGCGAGATGCAGCCACTGGTCGACGTACTGCTGGAACGCGACGTCGCCGCGCGGCACCATGTACGCCTTCTCGCCGAACTGGAACGGCTTGTCCGGATGCACCGAGCAAAGGCCCGGATTCAGCTTTTGCTGCAGCAGCGTCTCGGACGCATCCGTCACCATCACGTCGGCCTTGCCCGCGAGGATCTGCTTGAAGATCGTCACGTTGTCCGGGAAGACGGTCAGGTTCGCGTGCGTGAAGAACTGCTTCGCGAAGCGCTCGTTGGTGCCGCCCGGATTCACGATCACGCGCGTCTCGGGCCGGTCGATCTGCGCGACGGTCTGGTACTTGTCGGCATCCGCGCAGCGCACGATCGGCGTCTTGCCGTCGACCACGTACGGCTGCGTGAAGAACACGCGCTTCTGGCGCTCGAGCGTCGTCGATACGCCGCCTACCGCGATGTCGCATTTCGCGACGAAGTCGTTGGTGAGGTTCGACCAGCTCGTCTTCACGTAGTCGGTCTTCACGCCGAGCGATTTCGCGAGCGATTCCGCCATGTCGATGTCGATGCCCTCGAAGCGGCCGTCCGCGCGATAGTACGAATACGGCTTGTAGTCGCCCGTCGTGCACACGCGCAGCGCGCCGCGCGCGAGCACGTCGTCGAGCCGCGAGCCGGCGGCAGCGGCGCTCGCGGGCGCCGGCGTGGTCGTGCCCTGCGCGTGCGCGGCGGCGCAGCAAAACGCGGCAGCGGCAGCGAGCGTGGCAAGCGTGGCGAATGTCTTCATCGGTCTCCTCCTTCGTTCGGTTGGATATGAGCGTCCGATCATAACGGAGCCATCGCGCGCGTCATATGGCCGCCATCGCATCGGCATGCGCAGCCCGATCGCGGCTGTCCGGTAAAATGCCGCTTTGCCTTCGCATCGTCGCTCCTACCGTGGCCCATAACCTGCTCAACGACACCTTCCTGCGTGCGCTTCTGCGCGAGCCGACCGACTACACGCCGATCTGGCTGATGCGCCAGGCCGGCCGCTACCTGCCCGAATACAACGCGACGCGCGCGCGCGCCGGCAGCTTCCTCGGCCTCGCGAAGAATCCCGACTACGCGACCGAAGTGACGTTGCAGCCGCTCGAGCGCTTTCCGCTCGACGCGGCGATTCTGTTCTCGGACATCCTGACGATTCCCGACGCGATGGGGCTCGGCCTCGACTTCCAGGTCGGCGAAGGGCCGAAGTTCGCGCATCCGGTGCGCACCGAGGCCGACGTCGCGAAGCTCGCGGTGCCGGACATCGAGGAGACGCTCGGCTACGTGACGGGCGCCGTGCGCGAGATCCGCCGCGCGCTCACCGACGGCCAGGGCCGGCAGCGCGTGCCGCTGATCGGCTTCTCGGGCAGCCCGTGGACGCTCGCGTGCTACATGGTCGAAGGCGGCGGCTCGGACGATTTCCGCACGGTGAAGTCGATGGCGTATTCGCGCCCCGACCTGATGCACCGAATTCTCGACGTGAACGCGCAGGCGGTGGCCGCGTACCTGAACGCGCAGATCGAAGCGGGCGCGCAGGCCGTGATGATCTTCGATACGTGGGGCGGCGCGCTGGCCGACGGCGCGTATCAGCGCTTCTCGCTCGACTACATCCGCCGCGTGGTGTCGCAGCTCAAGCGCGAGCACGACGGCGAACGCGTGCCGGTGATCACGTTCACGAAGGGCGGCGGGCTGTGGCTCGAGGAGATCGCGGCGACCGGCGTCGACGCGGTCGGGCTCGACTGGACGGTCAACCTCGGCGCCGCGCGCGAGCGCGTCGCGGGGCGCGTGGCGCTGCAGGGCAACCTCGACCCGACGATCCTGTTTGCGCCGCCGGCCGCGGTGCGCGAACAGGTGCGCGCGGTGCTCGACAGCTACGGCAACCATCCGGGCCACGTGTTCAACCTCGGGCACGGCATCTCGCAATTCACGTCGCCCGACCACGTCGCCGAACTCGTCGACGAAGTACATACCCACAGCCGCGCGATCCGTAGCGGAGCGGCGGGCTGAACGCAAGTGCCGTCATGCTGCGCTGCGGCATGACGATGTTTCGTTTCTGAAACTAAACAGGACGCAACCCCGCTCCCGTTGCCGATTCGGTGCTTGTCAAGACTTGACTTATACACATTTTCCACGTTGCAGCGCGGTAGAGCCCCGTATCGGTCAATTTGTCTCGCTATGGTTCGGTAATTTGAATAGCAGCCTTATGGAATAAGGCTTCGCGGGACCCCTCGGCAAGCGGCGAAAAACAGCGGAAAGCGCGGCCCCGCGCGCGTTGCGGCCGTTGAGGGGCGAGTTCTCAACAAAGTTATCCACAGGCTGGGCAGGGTATACGGCGATTCCTAATGCGAATCCAAAACTTAGCGCCGAATCTGAAGTTTTACTTTAAGTTCGCCGTCACGATGCGGCCGCGGATGCTGGCCGTCCGTCGCCTGCGTGCCGCTGTTGCCGGAGCGTGTGGATGAGCGGTACCTACCTGCGCGTGGCGCTCGACCATCCGCTCGCGACCCTGTTCGACTACCGCTGCGACGTGCAGCCGGCGCCCGTGCCCGGCACGCTCGTGCAGGTGCCGTTCGGCAAGCGGCAGGCCGTGGGGCTCGTTTGCGAAGTCACCACTCACACCGATGTCCCGCCGTCGCGGCTGCGTGCGGTCGACGCGATCTGTGCGGAACTGCCGCCGCTGTCGGCGGACTGGCTCGCGCTCGTGTCGTTCGCCGCCGACTATTATCAGCGCGGGCGCGGCGAAGTCGCGTTGCCGGCGCTGCCGCAGGCGCTGCGGGACGCCGGGCGCTGGGGGCGGCTGCTCGCGCCGGAAGTGCGCTACCGGCCGACCGAAGCCGGCCGCGCGGCGCTGCCCGATGCGTTGCCCGCGCGCGGCGCCGCGCTGCGCCGGCTCGCGCAGGCGCTGGTCGATACCGGCTCGCTGACGCTGCCGGACGCGCGCGCGCTGCACCCGAAGGCGGCCGCGACGCTCGACGACTGGGCGGCGCGCGGCTGGGTGGACGTGGAGGAGATCGGCTGGGCCGATGCGTCTGTGGCCAACCCTGTGGATAACCTGTCGACAAGCAGTGGACGCGCTGTGCCGCCGGCGTTGACGGACCAGCAGGCCGAGGCGCTCGACGCGATTCGCGCGGCGCAAGGCTTCGCGCCGTTCCTGCTGCACGGCGTGACGGGCAGTGGCAAGACCGAGGTCTATCTGCATGCGCTTGCGTCGCTGCTCGACGCGCGGCCGGACGCGCAGGCGCTCGTGCTCGTGCCCGAAATCAACCTGACGCCGCAGTTCGAGGCCGCGTTTCGCGCGCGCTTCGCGGGCGCGCTCGCCGACGACGCGATCGTCACGCTGCACAGCGGGCTCGCCGAAGGCGAACGGGCGCGCAACTGGCTCGCCGCGCACACGGGCCGCGCGCGAATCGTGCTCGGCACGCGCCTCGCGGTGCTCGCGTCGATGCCGACGCTCGCGCTGATCGTCGTCGACGAGGAGCACGAGCCCGCGTACAAGCAGCAGGAAGGGCTGCGCTATTCGGCCCGCGACCTGGCCGTGTGGCGCGCGAAGCAGCTCGGCATCACCGTCGTGCTCGGCTCGGCCACGCCGTCGCTCGAAAGCTGGTGGCAGGCCGAGCAGGGGCGCTACACGCGGCTCACGCTGTCGCATCGCGCGGTGGCCGACGCGACGCTGCCGACCGTGCGGCTGATCGATCTCGAAGAGGAACGGCGGCGCGGTCGCGCGTCGATGGGCGGGCTGTCGGGGCCGCTCGTCGCGGCGCTGAAGGCGCGGCTCGAACGCGGCGAACAGAGTCTCGTGTTCCTGAACCGGCGCGGTTACGCGCCCCAGCTCGCGTGCGACGCATGCGGCTGGGTGGCCGGCTGCCCGCGTTGCAGCGCGTACGTCGTGCTGCACAAGCCCGAGCATGCGCTGCGCTGCCATCACTGCGGCTGGGAAGCGCGCATTCCGCGCTCGTGCCCCGAGTGCGGGAACGTCGACATCGCGCCGCTCGGGCGCGGCACGCAGCGCATCGAGGAGGCGCTCGCCGAAGCGGTGCCGGGCGCGCGGATTCTGCGAATCGACGCGGACAGCACGCGCCGCAAGGGCAGCGCACAGGCGCTTTTTTCCGACGTGCACGCGGGCGAAGTCGACATCCTGGTCGGCACGCAGATGATCGCGAAAGGGCACGACTTCCAGCGCGTGTCGCTCGTCGGCGTGCTCAATGCCGATACCGCGCTGTTCTCGCACGACTTCCGCGCGAGCGAGCGGCTGTTCGCGCAGCTGATGCAGGTGAGCGGCCGCGCGGGGCGCGCCGGACTGCCGGGCGAGGTGATGGTGCAGACGCGCTACCCGCGTCACGCGCTGTATCACGCGCTCGGGCGGCAGGACTACGTGGGTTTCGCGAATTCGACGCTCGCCGAGCGCCGCGACGCGCATCTGCCGCCGTTCGTCTATCAGGCGCTGCTGCGCGCCGAAGGGCGCACGCTCGACGCGGCGCTCGCGTTCCTGCTGCAGGCCGCGGCCGCGTTGCCCGGGCTGCCGGGCGCCGATCGCGTGACCGTGTACGACGCGGTGCCGATGACGATCGTCAAGGTCGCGAATGTCCACCGTGCGCAGCTGCTGCTCGAAAGCGCGTCGCGGGCGGCGCTGCAGCACGCGCTGCGCGCATGGCAGCCGGAACTGCGCGCGCTGAAGGGCGTGCTGCGGTGGAGCGTCGAGGTCGATCCGCTGGATATCTGAGCGGCGCCGGCGCGGCCGTCGCGCGGCGTTGCGGGATATCCGGCACTCGGGTTGCCGCCGGGTACCCGAACCCTCGTCCGCCGCATTGCCCGACCCGAACACCTGGGCGCCAGTGCCCAATCCTCTCCGTCGCCCCCGACGCCGGCACCGCGCCGCGTGATCCCACCCAGTGCAACCCGTTTCCGACTGCCTCCGCGCATGCGGAAGGTTGCACACGCGTGTCGAATCATCCCGATCAGGGAAAACACCGATTCTCGAACCACGGGCAACCCCTAGGTTGCAACCACATAAGTGGCTGATTATATTGACTAACTTATGGGTGCAACCTATCTCTCAATTTGGTTGCACCTTTTTATTGCGTGCCGTAGGATTTCGCGCATCCTCTTACACCACATTGCCGGGCTCGCACCGGCGCACGAACCCACCATGGCAAGCACGACTCTCGGCGTCAAAGTCGACGACCTTCTCCGCTCGCGCCTGAAAGACGCGGCGGCGCGTCTCGAGCGCACTCCCCACTGGCTGATCAAGCAGGCGATCTTCGCGTATCTCGAGCGGATCGAGCACGGCCAGCTGCCGCCCGAGCTGTCGGGCCACAGCGGCGTGACGGAGCTCGCCGATGGTCAGGCCACGGACGGCGACGACGACAACTCGCCGCATCCGTTCCTCGAGTTCGCGCAGAACGTGCAGCCGCAATCGGTGCTGCGCGCGGCGATCACGGCTGCGTACCGCCGTCCGGAGCCGGAGTGCGTGCCGTTCCTGCTCGGCCAGGCGCGCCTGCCCGCGAACCTGCAGGCGGACGTGCAGGCGCTCGCGACGAAGCTGGTCGAGGCGCTGCGCGAGAAGAGCTCGGGCGGCGGCGTCGAGGGGCTGATCCACGAGTTCTCGCTGTCGAGCCAGGAAGGCGTCGCGCTGATGTGCCTCGCCGAAGCGCTGCTGCGCATTCCCGATCGCGCGACGCGCGATGCGCTGATCCGCGACAAGATCAGCAAGGGCGACTGGCGCTCGCACGTCGGCCACGCGCCGTCGCTGTTCGTGAACGCGGCGACTTGGGGGCTGATGATCACCGGCAAGCTCGTGACGACCAACAGCGAAGCGGGCCTGTCGTCGGCGCTCACGCGCCTGATCGGCCGCGGCGGCGAGCCGCTGATCCGCAAGGGCGTCGACATGGCGATGCGCCTGATGGGCGAGCAGTTCGTCACCGGCGAAACGATTTCCGAAGCGCTCGCGAACAGCCGCAAGTACGAAGCGCGCGGCTTCCGCTACTCGTACGACATGCTCGGCGAAGCGGCGACGACCGAAGAGGACGCACAGCGCTACTACGCGTCGTACGAACAGGCGATCCACGCGATCGGCAAGGCGGCCGGCGGCCGCGGCATCTACGAAGGCCCGGGCATCTCGATCAAGCTGTCGGCGCTGCATGCGCGCTACTCGCGTTCGCAGCAGGACCGCACGATGAGCGAGCTGCTGCCGCGCGTGCGCGCACTCGCGCTGCTCGCGCGCCGCTACGACATCGGCCTGAACATCGACGCGGAAGAGGCCGACCGTCTCGAACTGTCGCTCGACCTGCTCGAGGCCCTGTGCTTCGATCCGGAGCTCGCGGGCTGGAACGGCATCGGCTTCGTCGTGCAGGGCTACCAGAAGCGCTGCCCATTCGTGATCGACTACCTGATCGATCTCGCGCGCCGCAGCCGTCACCGCCTGATGATCCGCCTCGTGAAGGGCGCGTACTGGGACAGCGAGATCAAGCGGGCGCAGGTCGACGGCCTCGAAGGCTATCCGGTCTACACGCGCAAGATCTACACCGACGTGTCGTACCTCGCGTGCGCGAAGAAGCTGCTCGGAGCGCCGGACGCCGTCTACCCGCAATTCGCGACGCACAACGCGCACACGCTGGCCGCGATCTATCACCTGGCCGGCCAGAACTACTACCCGGGCCAGTACGAATTCCAGTGCCTGCACGGGATGGGCGAGCCGCTGTACGAGGAAGTCACGGGCCGCGACAAGCTGAATCGTCCGTGCCGCGTGTACGCGCCGGTCGGCACGCACGAGACGCTGCTCGCGTATCTCGTGCGCCGTTTGCTGGAAAACGGCGCGAACACGTCGTTCGTGAACCGCATTGCGGATAAAACCGTGCCGGTGAAGGATCTGGTCGCCGATCCGGTCGACGAAGCGTCGAAGGTCGTCCCGCTCGGCGCGCCGCACGCGAAGATTCCGCTGCCGCGCAACCTGTACGGCGACGAGCGCCCCAACTCGATGGGCCTCGACCTGTCGAACGAACACCGTCTCGCGTCGCTGTCGTCCGCGCTGCTCGCGAGTGCGCACCATCCATGGCGCGCGGCGCCGATGCTCGCCGACGACGCGCTCGCCGACGCCCCGGCGCGCGACGTGCGTAACCCGGCCGACCAGCGCGACGTGGTCGGCACGGTCAGCGAAGCGACGTCCGAGCACGTGAGCGCGGCGCTCGCGCACGCGGTGGCCGCCGCGCCGATCTGGCAGGCGACGCCGGTCGACGCACGCGCCGATTGCCTGGTGCGCGCCGCTGACCTCCTCGAAGCGCAGATGCACACGCTGATGGGCCTGATCGTGCGCGAAGCCGGCAAGTCGCTGCCGAACGCGATCGCCGAAATCCGCGAAGCGGTTGACTTCCTGCGCTATTACGCGGCGCAGATCCGCGGCGAATTCTCGAACGACACGCACCGCCCGCTCGGCCCCGTGGTCTGTATCAGCCCGTGGAACTTCCCGCTCGCGATCTTCATGGGCCAGGTGGCCGCGGCGCTCGCCGCCGGCAACACGGTGCTCGCGAAGCCGGCCGAACAGACGCCGCTGATCGCCGCGCAAGCGGTGCGCCTCTTGCGCGAGGCCGGCGTGCCGGCCGGCGCGGTGCAACTGCTGCCGGGCACCGGCGAGACCGTCGGCGCGGCGCTGGTCGCCGATCCGCGCACGCGTGCGGTGATGTTCACCGGCTCGACCGAAGTCGCGCGCCTGATCAACAAGACGCTTGCCGCGCGCCTCGACCCGGACGGCAAGCCGATTCCGCTGATCGCCGAAACGGGTGGCCAGAACGCGATGATCGTCGACTCGTCGGCGCTCGCGGAGCAGGTCGTCGCGGACGTGATGCAGTCGTCGTTCGACTCGGCTGGTCAACGGTGTTCGGCGCTGCGCGTTCTGTGTCTGCAGGACGACGTCGCGGACCGCACGCTGACGATGCTCAAGGGCGCGATGCACGAGCTGGCGCTCGGCAACCCGGACCGGCTGTCGACCGACGTCGGCCCGGTGATCGACGCCGAGGCGAAGCAGACGATCGACACGCACGTCGCGGCGATGAAGGACAAGGGCCACGCGGTCACGCAACTGCCGATGCCCGACGCGTGCGCGCACGGCACGTTCGTGCCGCCGACGCTGATCGAGATCGGCAGCATCGACGAGCTGAAGCGTGAAGTGTTCGGCCCCGTGCTGCACGTGGTGCGCTACCGCCGCAGCCAGCTCGACAAGCTGCTCGAGCAGATCCGCGCGACCGGCTACGGGCTGACGCTCGGCATTCACACGCGGATCGACGAGACGATCGCGCACGTGATCTCGAATGCGCACGTGGGCAACATCTACGTGAACCGCAACGTGATCGGCGCGGTGGTCGGCGTGCAGCCGTTCGGCGGCGAAGGGCTGTCGGGCACGGGCCCGAAGGCCGGCGGCGCGCTGTACCTGCAGCGCCTGCTCGCGACGCGTCCGTCGGGCCTGCCGCGCGCGCTCGCGCAGTCGCTGGTGGCGGACGGCGCGACCGAAAGCGATGCGCGCGGCAACCCGGCGGCGGCGCTCACGATGCTGCGCGACTGGCTGATCGAGCAGCGCGAGCCGGCGCTGGCCGCGCGTTGCGACGGCTACCTCGCGCAGGTGCCGGCCGGCGCGACCGCGGTGCTGAGCGGCCCGACGGGCGAGCGAAACACGTATACACTCGGCCCGCGCGGCACGGTGCTGTGTGTCGCGGCGACGCCGGGCGGCGCGCGTGCGCAGTTCGCGGCGGTGCTGGCGACGGGCAACCGTGCGTTGTTCGCCGGCGCGGCGGGCGAGGCGCTGGTCGCCGCGCTGCCGCCGTCGCTGAAGGCGCACGCGGCCGTGCGCAAGCAGGCCGACGCGCCGTTCGACGCGGTGCTGTTCGAAGGCGACAGCGACGAACTGCAGACGCTCGTGAAGGACGTCGCGCAGCGGCCGGGCCCGATCGTGTCGGTGCAGGGCGTGTCGGCGGGCGCGTTCGAGAACGGCGATGCGGAAGACTACGCGCTCGAGCGGCTGCTGACGGAACGCTCGGTGAGCGTGAATACGGCCGCGGCGGGCGGCAATGCGAATTTGATGACGATCGGCTGATCATCCTTGCCGTTCGGATCAAACAAAGGAAGCGGCCAGGCGATCCCGAAGCCGCTTCATTTACCCTGGTACCAAGGAGATGCTATGCAACACACGATGAAAAAGGTGGCAGGCGCGACGTTCGTCGCGGTCATGTCGCTGGCGGGGACGGCTCATGCGGATGACGTGAAGATTGGTTACGCAGGGCCGATGACGGGCGCGCAGGCGCACTACGGCAAGGATATGCAGAACGGGATCGTGCTCGCGCTGGAAGACTTCAACGCGACGAACCCGAAGATCGGCGGCAAGGCCGTGAAGTTCGTGCTCGACACGCAGGACGACCAGGCTGACCCGCGCACGGGTACGACGGTTGCGCAGAAGCTGGTCGACGACGGCATCAAGGGCATGCTCGGCCACTTCAACTCGGGCACGACGATTCCGGCTTCGCGCATCTACGCGAACGCGGGCATTCCGGAAATCGCGATGGCGACGGCGCCGGAATACACGCAGCAGGGTTACAAGACGACCTTCCGCATGATGACGTCCGACACGCAGCAGGGCTCGGTGGCCGGCACGTTCGCGTCGAAGGATCTCGGCATGAAGAAGATCGCGATCGTCGACGACCGCACGGCCTACGGCCAGGGTCTCGCCGACCAGTTCGAGAAGGCCGCGAAGGCCGGCGGCGCGACGATCGTCGACCGCGAATTCACGAACGACAAGGCCGTCGACTTCAAGGCGATTCTCACGAAGCTGAAGGCAGCGAAGCCGGACCTCGTCTACTACGGCGGCGCGGATTCGCAGGCAGCGCCGATGGTCAAGCAGATGAAGACGCTCGGCATCACCGCCCCGCTGATGAGCGGCGAAATGGTGAAGACGCCGACGTTCCTGAAGATCGCGGGCAACGCGGCCGAAGGCACGATCGCATCGCTGGCCGGCCTGCCGCTGGAAGAAATGCCGGGCGGCAAGGCTTACGCCGACAAGTACAAGAAGCGTTTCGGCGAAGACGTGCAGACGTACTCGCCGTACGCGTACGACGGCGCGATGGCGATGCTGAACGCGATGAAGAAGGCCGATTCGACCGATCCGGCGAAGTACCTGCCGGTGCTCGCGAAGACCGACATGGCCGGTGTGACGTCGACGCACGTCGCGTACGACGCGAAGGGCGACCTGAAGAACGGCGGCATCACGATGTACAAGGTCGAGAAGGGCGACTGGAAGCCGCTGAAGAGCATCGGCGGCAAGTAAGCAGCCAGTGACGTGACGAACGGGCGGCGGCGCACGTCGCTGCCCCGCCGGTCATGCGAAAAAGCCACCTGGCCGTCGGGCCGGGTGGCTTTTTCTTTGGTGGGACACACCCGACAGGGGCATAGGGATGTTGCAGGCAGTGGTGCAGCAGGTTCGCCGCATGTGTACGTCGATACCGCATCGCCCCGATCGGCGGCAGTATGACGTTACTTGCCGTCGCAGCACTTGTTAGGGCAATCGGGCAGGAAGGAAATTTCCACACGCCGCCCATTGTCGACGTCGCCATGAGAATAGACGCGGACGCTCTTCTTGATGGTGCCGCGTAAAAAACCGAGTTGCTCCAACAGCGCATACGCGGTTTGCAATCTTGATTGCGCAAGGGCCAGTGCTTCCGGTTCACTTTCCTCGGCATGGCCGCTGATCAGCGTTGTTTCCTTGGTCAGGTGATTCGCGTAATTGAGTTTTTGGTCGATTGTCCATTTTGCAATGCGGACGATTTCGGCGTTCGAGATGTGCGAGCTATCTCTCGAAAAGTAGATGTCGAAGTTCTCGCTGGCGATGCATGCGAATACCGGACTAGATGTGATCAGGTATAGGCTAACAATAAATTTAGGCATGTAAATTACGTGTCCTGCAATGCTGTCGGCATTGTTGATTGCTGGTCGACGTTGCTCAACCACGGCCGTGTCTCGGTAAACGGAATGTCCTGCCCCGAGACGCTATTCCAGATAAGAACCGTTGATCAATCGGACAAGTATGATTCGTTATCCGTAATTTATTGTTCAAGGAGGGTACGAGTGCGCGAGTTACACGTGCGCTGACTCAATCCCGGATACTCAGTCCCCCCGCACCCGCAGCAGAAACTTCTGCAACTTACCGGTCGGCGTGCGCGGCAGCGCCTGCGCGAACGTGAACTCGCGCGGAATCTTGTACGCGGCGAGTCGCTCGCCGCAGAACGTGCGCAGCGCATCCGCATCGCGCGCCGCGTTCGCCCGCATCACGACGTGCGCGACGACCGTTTCGCCCCAGTCCGGATGCGGCACGCCGACGACGGCCGCCTCGGCGATGTCCGGGTGCGCGCCGAGCACGTCCTCCACCTCCTTCGAATAGACGTTCTCGCCGCCGGTGACGATCATGTCCTTCAGCCGGTCGACGATGAACAGGTAGCCGTCCTGATCGATCCGCGCGATGTCGCCGGTGCGATACCAGCCGTCCGGCGCGAACGCGGCGCGCGTCGCGGCCGCGTCGTCGAGATAGCCGAGCATCATGCAATCGGTCTTCAGCCAGATCTCGCCGGTCTCGCCCGGCTGCGCATCGACGCCGTCCATCCGCACGACCCGCAGGTCGACGCCCGGGCCGCCCTGGCGGCCGATCGAGCCGGCCTTCGCGATCTGCTCGTCCGGATACAGCGTCGTGCCGGCCGGGCCGGTTTCCGTCATCCCGTACACCTGGAAGAACGCGTGGCTGCGATACGCTTGCGCGAGCCGTTCGGCCTGCGTGGCGCCGATCGGGCCGCCGCCGTACAGCCACGCGCGCACGCTCGACAGGTCGAATGCCGCGAAGCCGTCGATCGTGTCGAGCGGCAGCGTGTACGACACCGGCGCACCGAAATACAGCGTCACGCGCTCGCGCTCGACGGTCTGCAGGAAGCGCAGCGGATGGTATTCGCGCAGCAGCACGACGGTGCCGCCCGCGACCAGCGTGCCGCCGAACCAGTTGTTCAGCGGCGACGAATGCCAGATCGGCATCGCCATCAGCGTGCGCTCGTTGCGGCCGATCCCCGTCGCGAGCGCCGCCTGCATCGCGGCGAGCGTCACCGTGCGATGACTGTGCACGCAACCCTTCGGGCGGCCGGTCGTGCCGGACGTGTAGAGGATTTGCGCGACGTCGTCGTCGGCCGGCTCGATGCCCGGGAGGCCGTCCATCGTCGCGCACATCGTGTCGAAATTCGGCACGCCGTCGAGTTCGCCCTCGGTCACGAGCCGCCGCGCCGGATGCACGATCCGCTCGACCACCGGCGCGAGCGCCACGTCGAACAGCAGCGCGGTGCTGCCGCTGTGTTCGAGCACGTAGTCGACTTCCGGCGCCTGCAGCTTGTGGTTGATGGGCACGAACGCCGCGCCGAGCCGCCATGCGCCGAACATCAGGTCGACGAAAGCCGGCGTGTTGAAGCACATCGCCGCGACACGGTCGCCGGCCGCGACGCCGAGCGCGCTCAGCACGGCCGCCGCGCGGTGCGAACGCTCGCGCGCGGCCGCATACGTGATCGTCGCGGATTCGCTGACGAGGAACGGCTTGTCGGGCGTCGCACGGGCGGCGCGGTCGAGGGCGGCGACGAGGTTCATCGAGGCTCCGGGCGGGCGAACGAACGCGAAATCGGGTGAACGGGCCGGCGTCAGGCCGGGTACGCGCGCTGCAGCAGCGCGGCGACGTCGATCGCGTGCGGATCGAAGCCGCCCGCGATGCGGCCCCAGTCGGGCGCAGCGAGCCGCGTCGCGACGAACGCGTCGGAGACGGCCGCCGGCGCATCGCGGCGCAGCAGGCACGCCTGCGCGACGACCGCGAGCCGTTGCGCGAACACGCGGCCCGACGCTTCGAGCGTGTCGGCCGGGGCGGCGAGCATCGCGCGCAATCCGTCGAGCGCGGCACGAATGCGCGGTTCGCCCGCGCCGAGGTCGGCCAGTTCGTCGAATAGCGCGGCGGCCGCGTCGGGCTCGCGCGATACGGCACGCAGCACGTCGAGGCACATCACGTTGCCCGAGCCTTCCCAGATCGAGTTGACGGGCGCCTCGCGGAACAGGCGCGCGATCGGGCCGTCGTCGACGTAACCGTTGCCGCCGAACACTTCCATCACCTCGCCGGTCAGCTCGACCGCGCGCTTGCAGACCCAGAATTTCGCGGCGGGCGTGACGATCCGTTTCCATGCGCGTTCGCGCGGCGAGTCGTCGCGTTCGAACGCATCGGCGAGCCGCATCGCGAGCGACAGCGCCGCTTCGCTCTCCAGCGCGAGATCGGCGAGCACGGTGCGCATCAGCGGCTGCTCGGCGAGCGCGCGGCCGAACGCGTGACGCTGGCGCGTGTACGCGATCGCCTGCACGACGCCCTGGCGCAGCATCGCCGCACTGCCGAGCACGCAGTTCAGCCGCGTGTAGGTAGCCATCTCGATGATGGTGGGAATGCCGCGGCCTTCGTCGCCGAGCATGATGCCCCACGCGTCGTTCAGCTCGATCTCGCTGCTCGAGTTGCTGCGGTTGCCGACCTTGTTCTTCAGCCGCTGGATCTCGACCGCGTTCTTCGTGCCGTCCGGCCGCCAGCGCGGCACGTAGAAGCACGACGGGCTGCCGGCCTCGGTGCGCGCGACGACCAGGTGCGCGTCGCACATCGGCGCGGAGAAGAACCACTTGTGGCCGCGCAGCCGGTATTCGCCGCCGCGCCCGCCCGCGCCGACCGGCGTGGCGAGCGTCGTGTTCGCACGCACGTCGGAGCCGCCCTGTTTCTCGGTCATGCCCATGCCGAACCAGATCGCGCGCTTGTCGGCGACCGGCACGTCGCGCGGATCGTAGTCGTCGCTGTAGAGCTTGTCGCGCAGCAGGTCCCACAGCGCGGGCTCCTTCTGAAGCACGGGGATCGCGGCCTGCGTCATCGTGGCCGGGCACAGCGTGCCGGCCTCGATCTGGCCATGCAGGTAGAAGCCGGCGGCCGTCGCGGCCCAGCGGCCGCGGCGCGACTCGCGGAACGCGAGCGACACGAAGCCTTCGTGACGATACTGGCCAAGCAGCGTGTGCCAGGCGGGATGGAAGTCGACGCGGTCGATGCGCCGGCCGCGCCGGTCGAACGCGTGCAGTTCCGGCGTGTGCTGGTTCGCTTCGTCGGCGAGTTGCGCGGTGTCGGCGCTGCCGAGCCGCGCGCCGTACGCGTCGAGCTGTGGCACGGCCCAGTCGGCGCCGGCCCGGGCGAGCGCGTCGCGCAGCGCGAGATCCGTCGCGAAGAGGTTATAGTCGACGAGTTCGTCGAACTGGTTCGTGACGGCGTGAGTCGAGTCGGTCATCGCGGTTGTCTCCGGTTTGTCTCCGGTCTCATGCTTCGCGGTCAGCCGGCATCATGCCGCGCGGAGGGCGCTTTGCCGCGGATGCCGGCTTCCGGTAAAACGTATTCCCTGCTGAATTCAGAGTAGCAAATATGCCGCCGCGACATGTTCAGGTTCCGGCGCCGCCCGGCTCACCGGCGGCGCAACCCGCGCCCGCGTTGCGCCGCCGGCCGCGCCAGTCGCGTGCGCAGGCGAGTTCCGACGCGCTGCAACAGGCGTTCGTTCAGCTTTTGCTCGAACGCGGCTACGCGAAGGCGACGATCCGCGAGATCGCGGCCGTCGCGGGCGTCAGCATCGGCACCTTCTACGAGTATTTCGGCGACAAGCAGAGCCTCGCGGCGCTCTGCATCCACCGCCGCGTGCTGGCGCTGGCCGACCGGCTGCGCGACACGGTGCAGCGGTTGCGCGGTGCGCCGCGGGCCGAACTCGCCGTCGCGCTGGTCGACCTCCAGGTCGATACGATCGCCGCCGACGCGGCGCTGTGGGGCGCGCTGCTCGCACTGGAGCGGCAGGTGTCGCCGCTCGCCGCCTATCGCCGGCATTACGACGCCTATGTCGCGCTGTGGCGCGACGCGCTGGCCCAAGCGGCCGACCCGCCGCCGGCCGCAAGGCTCGACGGGCTCGCGCGGATGGCCCACACGATCTGCTATGGCGGCCTGTCGCAGGCGCTGCTGACGCTCGGGCCGGCGCTCGATTTCGCCGCGCAGCGCCGTGAGCTGCGGGCCGTGCTGCTCGCGTACCTCGCGGCGGCGGACGCGTAGCTTTCCTCGGGGAAATGCCTGATTCGCATATCAGGCGCGCAGGCCGGCCTTGCCGCCAGGCCCTTCTCCGGGCGAGCCATGAGAAAAATGCATGGCCGCCATGACGAACTTTCGATTGTCCGCCGATATTGGCTCGGGCTAAATCATGCGGCAGATGCAGGCCGCGCACGGCGCGGCCCGCCCGAAGGACATCAGGAGGAGGAGTCATGCGAAGCGCCACCGCGCCCCGTTCGAAACTGCCCGACGTCGGGACGACGATCTTCACGGTGATCGGCCAACTGGCTGCTCAACACGACGCGCTGAACCTGTCGCAGGGCGCGCCGAATTTCGCGCCCGATCCGGCGCTCGTCGAAGGCGTCGCGCGCGCGATGCGCGACGGTCACAACCAGTACGCGCCGATGGCCGGCGTGATCGCGCTGCGCGAGCGGCTCGCCGAGAAAACCGAGGCGCTGTACGGCGCGCGCTACGACCCGGCGACCGAGATCACGGTGATCGCGAGCGCGAGCGAAGGGCTCTATGCGGCGATCAGCGCGCTCGTGCATCCCGGCGACGAGGTGATCTATTTCGAGCCGTCGTTCGACAGCTATGCGCCGATCGTGCGACTGCAGGGCGCGACGCCGGTCGCGATCAAGCTGTCGCCCGAGCATTTCCGCGTGAACTGGGACGAGGTGGCCGCGGCCATCACGCCGCGCACGCGGATGATCATCGTCAACACGCCGCACAACCCGACCGCGACGGTGTTCTCCGCCGACGATCTCGAACGCCTCGCGCAGCTCACGCGCGATACGGGCATCGTGGTGCTGTCCGACGAAGTCTACGAGCACGTCGTGTTCGACGGCGCGCAGCACCAGAGCGTCGCGCGCCACCGCGAGCTGGCCGAGCGCAGCGTGATCGTGTCGTCATTCGGCAAGTCGTTCCACGTGACCGGCTGGCGCGTCGGCCATTGCCTCGCACCGGCCGAGCTGATGGACGAGATCCGCAAGGTGCATCAATTCATGGTGTTCTCGGCCGACACGCCGATGCAGGTCGCGTTCGCGGAGATCCTCGCGCGGCCGGACAGCTATCTCGGCCTGTCGGCGTTCTACCAGGCCAAGCGCGACCTGCTCGCGCGCGAGCTGGCCGATTCGCGTTTCGAGCTGCTGCCGAGCGAAGGCTCGTTCTTCATGCTCGCGCGCTTTCGCCACTTCTCGGACGAAAGCGACAGCGATTTCGTGCTGCGTCTGATTCGCGATGCGCGTGTCGCGACGATTCCGCTGTCGGCGTTCTATACCGACGGCACCGACGCCGGCGTGATCCGGCTCAGTTTTTCGAAGGACGACGCGACGCTGGTCGAAGGCGCGCGGCGGCTGCGTTCGCTGTAGGACAACCGGCGACGGAGACGTCGCATCGACCAGACCCAGGAGATCACGATGAAACACACGGCTACCTTGAAACTCGCGTTCGCACTCGCGTGCGCCATCGGCTCCGGCGCGGCGCTCGCCGATGCGCCGACGCTGCGCTTCGGTCTCGAAGCGCAATACCCGCCGTTCGAATCGAAGGCGCCGAACGGCGACCTGCAGGGCTTCGACATCGACGTCGGCAACGCCGTCTGCCAGACGGCGAAGCTGTCGTGCAAATGGGTCGAGACGTCGTTCGACGGGCTGATTCCGGCGCTGAAGGGCCGCAAGTTCGACGCGATCAACTCGGCGATGAACGCGACCGAGCAACGGCGCCAGGCGATCGACTTCACCACGATCATCTATCGCGTGCCGACCCAGCTGATCGCGCGCACCGGCAGCGGGCTGCTGCCGACGCCCGAATCGCTGAAGGGCAAGCGCGTGGGCGTGCTGCAGGCGTCGATCCAGGAAACCTTCGCGAAGGCGCACTGGGAGCCGGCCGGCGTCGCGATCGTCGCGTACCAGGACCAGAACCAGGCGTATGCGGATCTGGTCGCGGGCCGCCTCGACGCGACGCTCGTCCTCGCGCCGTCGGGCCAGCGCGGCTTCCTGTCGCGCCCGGACGGCAAGGGCTTCTCGTTCGTCGGCCAGCCGGTGCACGACGACAAGATCCTCGGCAGCGGCATCGCGTTCGGCCTGCGCAAGGGCGACGACGCGCTGAAGGCGAAGCTCGACGCGGCGATCGACAAGCTGAAGGCGGACGGCACGGTGAAGTCGCTCGGGTTGAAGTATTTCGGCGATATCGACATCTCGACGAAGTAAGCGGGGCCGCGCACGATGCCGACCTCGAACCGGACCGCTGCGGGCAGCGCACCGGACGGCAGGCCGCTGCCGGACGAGGCCGTCGATGCCGTGCTCGCCGCCGAACTGGGCGACGCGCTCGTCACGCGCGCGGCCGATATCGATCCGCGTTACTTCACCGCGTACAACGAGCCGGCCGGCGTGCGACCGCGTGCGCTGGTACGCCCGTGCAGCGTCGACGACGTGTCGCGCACGCTCGCGCTGTGCTTGCGGCTCGGCCAGCCGGTCGTGCCGCAAGGCGGGCTGACCGGGCTCGCGCGCGGGGCGGTCGCGCTGGGCGGCGAGGTCGTGCTGTCGATGGAGCGCTTCGCGGGCATCGAAGCGCTCGACGCGGCGGCCGGCACGATCACCGTGCGCGCGGGCACGCCGCTGCAGACGGTGCAGGAAGCCGCCGAAGCGGCGGGCTTCACGTTCGGCGTCGATCTCGGCGCGCGCGGCTCGTGCCAGATCGGCGGCATGCTCGCGACCAATGCGGGCGGCACGCGCGCGATCCGCTACGGGATGATGCGCGAGCAGGTGCTCGGGCTCGAGGCGGTGCTCGCGGACGGCACGATCGTGTCGTCGATGAACCGGATGCTGAAGAACAACGCGGGCTACGACCTGAAGCAGTTGTTCATCGGCAGCGAAGGGAGGCTCGGCGTCGTCACGCGCGCGGTGCTGCGGCTGCATCCGTTGCTCGCGGCGCCGGCCACGGCGCTCTGCCGCGTGCGCGACTACGACGCGGTGGTCGCGCTGTGGAACCGCGTGCGCACGCTGCCGGAGGTCGTCAGTTTCGAGGCGATGTGGCCGGCGTTCTACGACTACGTCGCGCGGCATACGCCCGGGGTATCGGCGCCGTTCATCGGCGACGGCGGTTTCGTGGTGTTGATCGAATGCGCGACGAGCGCGCCGGGCGGCGATGCGCACCAGGCGCACGAAACGGGGCTGGCCGCGGGATTCGATGCCGGGCTCGTCGACGATGCGGTACTCGCGACTTCCGAGCGGCAGGCGCGCGATTTGTGGACGCTGCGCGAAGGTCTCGCGATCGATGCACTGCCCCAGCTCGTCAACTTCGACGTGAGTCTGCCGACGGGCGAACTCGGTACGTTCGCCGAACGCTGCGAGGCGGCGTTGCGGGCGCGCTGGCCGGCGCTCACGTGCCTGTTTTTCGGCCATGTCGGCGACGGCAACGTGCATATCGGCGTGTCACTGGCCGAGATGACCGACGCGGACGCCGATGCGCTCGATCACTGCGTGTATGCGGTGGTGCGCGACATGGGTGGCTCGGTGTCGGCCGAGCACGGGATCGGCGTGCTCAAGCGTCCTTATCTGGCGCACACGCGCAGCGACGCGGAAATCGGGCTGATGCGGCGGCTGAAGGCCGCGCTGGACCCGCGCGGCATCCTGAATCCCGGCAAGGTACTTTGATGCGGCCGACGGCCGCTGCCGCCGGGCATCGGCCGGCGCCGCGCGTCAGCCGTCCACCCAGCGCAGCGCGCCGATCTTCAGGTGTTCGACGACGCTGCGCGCCCAGTTCAGCTCCGCATTGAGCAGCACGAGCGCATGCTCGTTCTGCAGCAGGAACAGGCGCGGCACCTGGTCGGCCTGTGCGGTGGCGCGCAGCGCTTCCAGCCGCTCGCGCTCGGCGTCGAGCCGCGCGATGCGCAGCTCGAGCTGGTGACGCGCATCTTCCGCATCGAGCAGCGGCAGGAACGCGAGGCCGGCGCCGAACGCCGGAAATTCACGGGCGGGCTCCGCAAGCAGCGCATGTAGCCATGCCTGCCCGGCCGTGTGCCCGGCTTCCGTCAGCGCATACACCGTGCGCTCCGGAAACGCGCCGTCGCGTTCGGTGTCGTGCACGGCGATCAGCCCGTCGCGCAGCAGCCGGTCGATCGTCTGGTACAGGCTCGTGCGCTGCCGCACGTTGACGACTTCGTCGTAGCCGCGGGCCTTCAGTTGCTGCAGCATCCCGTACGGATGCATCGGTGTTTCGGTGAGCGTCGCAAGGACGGCCAGCGCGAGCGGGGACGGACGACTCGTAGACATGAATAGTTAAAGTATATCTAGTAATAATATAACTATTCTCAATCAGACTATCTGATTTGACAAGGGTTTCAGCCGAGGTGCGAGCGCTTCGCGGCCGGCGCGACGGTTTCCATCGTCGCAAGGCCATGCACGATGCCGCAATCCTCGACCGAATGCTCGCCGACGCACTGGCGGCGCAATTCGGTGAGCTGGTCGCGCAGATGCGTGAGTTCCGCGAGGCGCGCGTCGACGTGTCCGATGTGATCGTCGAGCAGCGAATTGATCGAATCGCAGCGGTCCGCCGGCGTGTCGGTGAGCTGCAGTAGCGCGCGGATTTCGTCGTGCGCCATGTCGAGCGCGCGGCAGTTGCGGATGAAGCGCAGCCGCTCGACGTGCACGTCGGTGTAGTTGCGGTAGTTCGAATCGGTGCGCTCCGCATCCGGCATCAGGCCCTCTTTCTCGTAGAAACGGATCGTCTCGGGCGTGCAGCGGGCCGCTTTGGCCAGTTCGCCAATCTTCATGCCTTTCTCCCGTGTAAGGGTTGACCTTGTAGTGGCTTCAGGGTGTTAACTCTACACCGTCAAGCCACAAAGGAGGTTGTCATGACCGACGCCAAGCGTCCCCACGACCCACGACACCGTCATGCCGGCGGCGCCGATGCGTGCTGCGCCGATGCGCGCGACACGCAGACGGCGGCCGTTGCCGACGCGGCGCCGGCGGCCGGCGAGCACGCGCACGGCCATGACCACGATCACGCTGCGCACGGCGAGGCGGGTCATGCCCACGATCACGGCCATGCGGGCGACGACCAGCATGTGCACGGCGCGACGTGTTCGCACGACCACGCCGCGCATGACCATGCCGGTCACGACCACGACCACGACCACGACCACGACCACGACCACGACCACGACCACGACCACGACCACGCGGCCGGCGACTGCTGCGCGCCGGCCGCGCTGACGCTCGCGCCGCTGCCGGTCGCGCAGGCAACCGCGTCGGGCCACGTGCGCTCCGCGTTCCGGATCATGCAGATGGACTGCCCGACCGAGGAAACGCTGATCCGCAAGAAGCTCGGCGGGATGGGCGAAGTGTCGGCGCTCGAATTCAACCTGATGCAGCGGATGCTGACCGTCGAGCACGTGCCCGGCGCGCAGCCGGCGCTCGAAAGTGCGATCCGCTCGCTCGGCATGACGCCGGAAGCCGCGTCAACCGACGCACCGGCCGCGCCCACCGCGCCGCCACCCGCGAAGCCGTGGTGGCCGCTGGCGCTCGCCGGCGTCGCGGCGATCGCGTCCGAAGGCGCGACCTGGGCCGGGCTGCCGGTGTGGCTGTCGGCCGCGCTCGCGCTCGCCGCGGTGCTCGCGTGCGGGCTCACCACGTACAAGAAGGGCTGGATCGCGATCCGCAACGGCAACCTGAACATCAACGCGCTGATGAGCATCGCGGTGACGGGCGCGATGGCGATCGGCCAGTGGCCGGAAGCCGCGATGGTGATGGTGCTGTTCACGATCGCCGAGCTGATCGAGGCGAAGTCGCTCGACCGCGCGCGCAATGCGATCCAGGGGCTGATGCAGCTCGCGCCGGATACCGCGACCGTGCAGCAGCCCGACGGCGCGTGGCGCACGATCGAGGCCGCGCAGGTCGCGCTCGGCGCGGTCGTGCGTGTGAAGCCGGGCGAGCGGATCGGGCTGGACGGCGAAGTCGTCGCGGGCCGCTCGACGGTCAACCAGGCGCCGATCACCGGTGAAAGCCTGCCCGTCGAAAAGGCGAGCGGCGACGCGGTGTACGCGGGCACGATCAACGAATCGGGTTCGTTCGACTACCGCGTGACGGCCGTCGCGGCCAACTCGACGCTCGCGCGGATCATTCACGCGGTCGAGGAAGCGCAGGGCGCGAAGGCGCCGACGCAGCGCTTCGTCGACCAGTTCGCGCGCGTCTACACGCCGATCGTATTCGCGGTCGCGCTGCTGGTCGCGGTGGTGCCGCCGCTCGTGATGGGCGGCGCATGGCACGACTGGATCTACCGCGCGCTCGTGCTGCTCGTGATCGCTTGCCCGTGCGCGCTGGTGATCTCGACGCCGGTGACGATCGTGTCGGGGCTCGCGGCCGCGGCGCGGCGCGGGATTCTCGTGAAGGGCGGCGTCTATCTGGAAGAAGGGCGCAAGCTCGCGTGGCTCGCGCTCGACAAGACCGGCACGATCACGCACGGCAAGCCGGTGCAGACCGACTTCGACGTGCATGCGGACGATGCCGACGCGGCGCGCGTGCGGCACCTCGGCGCGAGCCTCGCGGCGCGCTCCGATCACCCGGTGTCGCAGGCGATTGCCGCCGCGGCCCGCGCCGCCGGCACGGCGGCCTTCGCCGACGTGCAGGACTTCGAAGCGATCGTCGGGCGCGGCGTGCGCGGCACGATCGACGGCACGCGCTACTGGCTCGGCAATCACCGCCTCGTCGAGGAACTCGAGCGCTGCTCGACGGCTCTCGAGGCGAAGCTCGACGCGCTGGAGCGGCAGGGCAAGAGCGTCGTCGTGCTGGTCGACGCCACGCGCGTGCTCGGCATCTTCGCGGTGGCCGACACGATCAAGGACACGAGCCGCGACGCGATCGCGGATCTGCACGCGCTCGGCATCCGCACCGCGATGCTGACGGGCGACAACCCGCATACCGCGCTGGCGATCGCCAGGCAGGCGGGCATCGACGACGCGCGCGGCAACCAGTTGCCGGAAGACAAGCTCGCGGCGGTCGAGGAACTGGCGGCGGGCGGCGCGGGCGCGGTCGGGATGGTCGGCGACGGGATCAACGATGCGCCGGCGCTCGCGCGCGCCGACATCGGCTTCGCGATGGGCGCGATGGGCACCGACACGGCGATCGAGACGGCCGACGTCGCGCTGATGGACGACGACCTGCGCAAGATTCCCGCATTCGTGCGGCTGTCGCGCGCGACGCACCGCGTGCTGGTGCAGAACATCGGCTTCGCGCTCGGCGTGAAGGTCGTGTTCCTCGGCCTCACGGTCGCGGGGCTCGGGACGATGTGGATGGCCGTCTTCGCCGACGCGGGCGCGAGCCTGATCGTCGTGGCCAACGGCTTGCGGCTGCTGTCGTCCTCCGGGGCGTTTGGCGGCGCACCGGCCAAGCGTTGAGGAGCGGACGATGAGCTTTCTGAAACGGATACTCGGCGGCCATGGCGGCGGCCACGGCAGCGGGCACGGCAATAGCGGAAACGGGGGCCATGGCGGCCACGGTGGCGGGCATCACGGCGGGTCGCGCCAGGGCGGCCACGATGCGCGCGGGCGCGATCGCCACGGCTGGGGCTGGCAGGCGCCGGCCGACGCCGGTGGCGGGCAAGGCGGCCAGCGCGGCAACGTGCCGCTGAGCCAGCTCGCGTGCGCGGGCTGCGGCGCGCTCAACGCAGCGGATGCACGCTTCTGCGCGCAGTGCGGCGTGGCGCAACGCGGCAAGGCGTGCAGCCGCTGCCATGCGGCGCTGGCGGCCGACGCGCGGTTCTGTCCCGGCTGCGGGACGCAGGCTGCTTGAGGATCTCCGCGAATTCGCGCCGGCTACGCATACGCACGAGCCGGCGCGCTGCGTTCAAGGCCGGCGCACCGGCATGCCCGATGTCGTCTCGTGCATCCTCGCACCAGCAATATCGTCGCGGTCCGTCCAGATACACGGCGCCACGGCACACCCGTCGCTCAGCGCAGCGGCAGGTGAATTTCGGTGCGCAGGTCGGCCGGCGCCGTATCCATCGGCGTATTGAGGTATAGCTCGAACGGCGGCGCGTCGGCGGCTTCGCGGCCCGAGTGGCGCAGCCAGTCGCCGTACAGCCACTGGTAGGCCGTTTTCAGGTCCGCATACGGCCCCGTATGCAGCAGCACCGCGTATTCGCCGCCGGCGATCGTCACCCGCTCGACCGGCGGCACGGGTGCGACGTCCGGCGCGCCGTCGGCCGGCATGAAGCACGCTTTCGCGCGCAACTGCGCTTCGGGCGTCGTGTCCGGATCGTCGTAGAAAATCCCGATCATCTTCGCGCCCGGCCCGATCAGCCCGTGCTGCCCCACCCACGCGCCGATCCGCCCGAACGCGTCCCCCACCTTCATGTACGCACCGGTGTGCGTTACCGCGTAGCCGCGCAGTTCCGGCAGGCGCCGGATCTCGACCTCGTGCTTGAACATGTCTGCCTCTCCTCGCTGTAGTGGATAAATCGGCCGGTGGGTGCCGGTGCGCCGGTGCTGCGCGGGCAGCACGCCGTACGCGTCGCGAAACGCCCGCGCGAATGCGTGCGTCGACCCGTAGCCCGCGCGCCGCGCGATTTCATCGAGCGGCCGCGCGGTGCAGACCAGATCCTCGGACGCCCGCACGATCCGCATCCGCCGCACGGTCAGCACGATCGACTCGCCGTACAGCGCGCGGTAGACGCGCTGCCAGTGATACGGCGACAGGCACGCGACTTCGGCGAGCCGGTTCAGGTCGAGCGGGCCGTCGAGATGCGCGCTGATGTACGCGTGGACCCGCGCCACGCTTGCCGCGTAGCGCACCCACGCGGGCGGGTCGGTTTTCGTTTCGGCTGGAGTCATCGGCGTGTCCGGGCTGGAACCGACGCCACGGTAGCACGGGCAGAATGGACAAATCTTGCGGAAATGCCGGACACCCGTCGATGCGGCCCTTTTTGAGTTCAACGAAATGGGGTCTTGCCCCTCCGGGATCTATGACTAAAGTTAAAGACGGTGAAATCGGGTGAACGCGTCATTTTTCTCGGGTAAGTTGCCCGGACGGAGCAGCACGCTTTTCGAATTACGCAGGTCGTTCGTCGATGTTCAATCGCCACACCACGTTTTCGGGAGAAGAAGAAATGGATGCTTCCAGCTTCATCACGTCGCTGCAGGCCACGCTAGGCGGATACCTGCCCAAGATCGCCGGCGCGATCGGCATCCTGGTGATCGGCTGGCTGATCGCCGTCGCGGTGCGGGCCGGTGCGCTCCGGCTGCTCAACGCGCTGAAGGTCGATCAGCGGATCACCGACAGCACCGGCCAGGGCGCCTGCGTCGAACGCATCATCGCCAGCGGCCTGTTCTGGCTCGTGCTGCTCGTCACCGCGGTGGGCATCTTCAACGTGCTCAACCTGTACGCGGTCTCCAATCCGTTCTCGCTGCTCGTCACGCACATCGTCAACTACCTGCCGAACCTGATCGGCGGCGCGGCGCTGACGCTGATCGCATGGCTGATCGCGTCGCTGCTGCGCAGCCTCGCGAACCGCGCGCTGAAGGCGAGCAAGGTCGACGCCACGCTGTCCGAAAGCGCCGGCATGCAGCCGATGAGCGGCTATCTCGGCGACGTGCTGTTCTGGCTCGTGATCCTGATGTTCCTGCCGGCGATCCTCGGCTCGTTCGCGCTGTCGGGCCTGCTGTCGCCGGTGCAGGGGATGGTCGACAAGCTGCTCGCGATCGTGCCGAACATCTTCGCGGCCGCGGTGATCGGCTTCGTCGGCTGGGTCGTCGCGCGCGTGCTGCGCGGCCTGGTGACGAACCTTCTGGTCGCCGCCGGCGCCGACCGCCTCACGCAAGGGATCGACAGCCCGACGCCCGTGCGCGTGTCGAGCCTGGTCGGCACCATCGTCTACGTGTTCGTGTTCGTGCCGACGCTGATCTCCGCGCTCGACGCGCTGAAGATCGACGCGATCTCGATTCCCGCGACCAACATGCTGAACCAGTTCCTCGGCGCGGTGCCCGACATCGTCGCGGCGATCGTGATCGTGCTGGTCACGTTCTACTTCGCGCGCTTCGTCGCGTCGCTCGCGCAGAAGCTGCTGGAAGCCGCCGGCGTCGACGGGCTGCCGGCCGTGCTCGGCGTCGAGCGCGTGTTCTCGGGCATCCTGCAGCCGTCGGTGCTGGTCGCGCGACTGATCGTGTTCTTCGCGATGCTGTTCGCGTCGGTCGAAGCCGCGAACCGGCTCGGCTTCACGCAGGTGCGCGACGTCGTCACGCTGTTCATCGAATTCGGCGGCCACGTGCTGATGGGCGGCGTGATCCTCGTGATCGGCGTGTGGCTCGCGGGCCTCGCGCGCCGCGTGATCGAGCAGGCCGACCGCGAGCACAGCGTGCTGTTCGCGCGGATCGCCCAGTTCGCGATCCTCGGCCTTGTGTTCGCGATGGGGCTGCGCGCGATGGGCATCGCGAACGAAATCGTGCAGCTCGCGTTCGGCCTCGTGCTCGGCGCGATCGCGGTGGCCGTTGCGCTGTCGTTCGGCCTCGGCGGCCGGGAAGCGGCCGGCAAGCTGCTCGACCGCTGGTTCAACCAGCGCGGCGGCGGCCAGTAAGGCCCGTCGGCACGGCCGATCCGGCCCGCATCGCGCGGGCCGGACCGGCGTGGCAACGGGCGCGGCGGGCGTTGCCGCGAGCGGTACCGCAAGCGTTTCCGAAAGCGTTTCCGCAAGCGAAATGTCAGCCGCGATCTTTGCCGAATTTCGATAACACGTCGTTTAATGACTCTCTAGCATCGATTCTCAGTCGCGCGGGCCCGCAGGCCCGGCGCCTTTGAGGAGAGTCCGATGAAAGCAGAGTCGAATGGCCGGCCCGCCGCCGGCGCCAAGTCCTCCGGCCAGCCCGCGCTGCAGCAGACGCTCGGGACCTGGCAACTGTGGGGCATCGCGGTCGGCCTCGTGATTTCCGGCGAATACTTCGGCTGGAGCTACGGCTGGGCGAGCGCGGGCACGCTGGGTTTCGTGATCACCGCGCTGTTCGTCGCGGCGATGTACACCACCTTCATCTTCAGTTTCACCGAGCTGACGACGTCGATCCCGCACGCGGGCGGCCCGTTCGCCTATGCGCGCCGCGCATTCGGCCCGACCGGCGGCTATCTGGCCGGCGCCGCGACGCTGGTCGAGTTCGTGTTCGCGCCGCCCGCGATCGCGCTCGCGATCGGCGCGTACCTGCACGTGCAGTTTCCGGGGCTCGAACCGAAACACGCGGCGATGGGCGCGTATCTCGTGTTCATGGCGCTGAACATCGTCGGCGTGCAGATCGCGGCGACCTTCGAGCTCGTCGTCACGCTGCTCGCGATCTTCGAGCTGCTGGTGTTCATGGGCGTCGTGTCGCCGGGTTTCGCGTGGAGCAATTTCACGAAGGGCGGCTGGTCGGGCGCCGATCACTTCAGCGTGGGCGCATTCCACGGGATGTTCGCGGCGATTCCGTTCGCGATCTGGTTCTTCCTCGCGATCGAAGGCGTCGCGATGGCCGCCGAGGAAGCGAAGAATCCGAAGCGCTCGATTCCGATCGCGTACGTGGCCGGCATCCTGACCCTCGTGGCGCTCGCGATCGGCGTGATGGTGTTCGCCGGCGGCGCGGGCGACTGGACCAAGCTCGCGAACATCAACGACCCGCTGCCGCAGGCGATGAAGTACATCGTCGGCGCGAACAGCGGCTGGATGCACATGCTCGTGTGGCTCGGGCTGTTCGGCCTCGTCGCGTCGTTCCACGGGATCATCCTCGGCTATTCGCGCCAGATCTTCGCGCTGGCCCGCGAGGGCTACCTGCCGGAGTGGCTCGGGAAGGTGCATCCGCGCTTCAAGACGCCGCATCGCGCGATCCTCGCGGGCGGCGTGGTCGGGATTGCCGCGATCTACAGCGATGAGCTGATCCAGTTCGGCGGCCAGACGCTCACCGCGAATATCGTGACGATGTCGGTGTTCGGCGCGATCGTGATGTATATCGTGAGCATGGCGGCGCTGTTCAAGCTGCGCCGCTCGCAGCCGAACCTGGAGCGGCCGTTCCGCGCGCCGCTGTACCCGATCTTCCCGGCATTCGCGATCCTGGCGGCGCTCGTCTGCCTCGGTACGATGGTGTATTTCAACGGGCTGGTCGCGCTGGTGTTCGTCGGCTTCCTCGCGGTCGGCTACGCGTACTTCCTCGCGACCCGCTCGCAGCGCGCGAGCGCGCCCGGCGACGCGCTGCTGGAGGAGTGAGCGCCGTGACGACGGTGAACGTGAAAGGCCGTTCCTGACGGCATCCGGCGCGCCCCGTCGAACGGGCGCGCCGTCGGCTTTTGGCAAGGAGATTCGAACGATGTCCTATACGGAGACGATCGGTCCGCGCACGTACCGCTTCGCGGACCTGAAGACGCTGCTCGCCAAGGCGAGCCCGCTGCGTTCCGGCGACCAGCTCGCCGGCGTCGCGGCGGCGAGCGAGGAGGAGCGCGTCGCCGCGAAGATCGCGCTCGCGGGCGTGCCGCTGAAGGCATTCCTGAACGAAGCGGTGATCCCGTATGAAGACGACGAGGTCACGCGCCTCATCATCGACGATCACGATGCGCAGGCGTTCGCGGAAATCTCGCACCTCACCGTCGGCGATTTCCGCAACTGGCTGCTGTCGCCCGCGGCCGACGGCGCGGCGCTCGAACGGATCGCGCCCGGCCTCACGCCCGAGATGGTCGCGGCCGTGTCGAAGCTGATGCGCAACCAGGACCTGATCGCGGCCGCGCGCAAGCGCCGCGTCGTCACGCGCTTTCGCAACACGGTCGGGCTGGCCGGCCGGATGTCGGTGCGGCTGCAGCCGAACCACCCGACCGACGACGTGAAGGGCATCGCCGCATCGATGCTGGACGGGCTGATGTACGGCTGCGGCGACGCGATGATCGGCATCAATCCGGCCACCGACAGCCTCGCGGCGATCGTGAAGCTGCTCGCGATGATCGACGGCTTTCGCGAGCGCTATGGCGTGCCGACGCAGTCGTGCGTGCTCACGCACGTGACCAACACGATCGCGGCGATCGAGAAGGGCGCGCCGGTCGACCTCGTGTTCCAGTCGATCGCGGGCACCGAGAAGGCCAATGCCAGCTTCGGGATCTCGCTCGCGCTGCTCGGCGAGGCGCGCGAGGCCGCGCTGGCGCTGAAGCGCGGCACGGTCGGCAACAACCTGATGTATTTCGAGACGGGCCAGGGCAGTGCGCTGTCGGCGAACGCGCATTTCGGCGTCGACCAGCAGACCTGCGAAGTGCGCGCGTATGCGGTCGCGCGCAAGTTCGAACCGTTCCTCGTGAACACGGTGGTCGGCTTCATCGGGCCCGAATACCTGTACGACGGCAAGCAGATCATCCGCGCCGGGCTCGAGGATCACTTCTGCGGCAAGCTGCTCGGCGTGCCGATGGGCTGCGACATCTGCTACACGAACCACGCGGAAGCCGACCAGGACGACATGGACACGCTGCTGACGCTGCTGGGGGCGGCCGGCATCAACTTCATCATGGGAATTCCGGGCGCCGACGACGTGATGCTGAACTACCAGAGCACGTCGTTCCACGACCAGCTCTACGTGCGCGAGGTGCTCGGCCTGCGCCGCGCGCCCGAGTTCGAGGAATGGCTGGAGACGATGGAAATCGCCGATGCGCACGGCGCGCTGCGCGCGGCGACGGCACGCGTGCCGCTGCTCGCGGGCGCGAACGACTGGATGGGGATTTCCGCATGAGCGACGCCGTCGAAAAGAACCCTTGGGCGCAGCTGAAGTCGTTCACGAACGCGCGGATCGCGCTCGGCCGCGCGGGCAACAGCCTGCCGACCGCGCCGCTCCTGGCCTTCAACCTGTCGCATGCGCAGGCGCGCGACGCGGTGCACCAGCCGCTCGACGCGGATGCGCTGCGGCGCGAGATCGAGGCGGCCGGCCTGCTGCCGACGCTGCGGGTGCAGAGCGCCGCGCCCGACCGCGACCACTACCTGCGCCGGCCCGATCTCGGCCGCAAGCTGTCGGACGACAGCCGCGGCCTGCTGGCCGGCTACGGGGCGGCGCTCGACGACGCGCCCGATGTCGTGTTCGTGGTCGGCGACGGGCTGTCGGCGTTCGCGGCCGCGAAGCAGGCGCTGCCGCTGTTGCAGGCCGTGCGGCCGCGGCTCGACGCGGACGGCTGGCGGATCGGCCCGGTGGTGGTCGCGACGCAGGCGCGCGTCGCGCTCGGCGACGAGATCGGCGAGCTGCTGCGCGCGAAGGTGGTCGCGATGCTGATCGGCGAACGGCCCGGCCTCAGTTCGCCGGACAGCCTCGGCGTGTACCTGACGTGGGCGCCGAAGGTCGGCTGTCACGACGCGCTGCGCAACTGCATCTCGAACGTGCGGCCCGAAGGGCTGCCGCACGCCGCCGCCGCGCACAAGCTGCATTACCTGATGACGCATGCGCGCAGGCTCCAGTTGACGGGCGTCGGGCTGAAGGACGACAGCGACGCGCTGCTGCCGGCGGCGGAAGCGGAGCGGATCGGCGCGGCGTGACGAGGTGGCTACTGGTCGGAAAAATGACGCTGGAAGCTTCTGCGGTGAACAAGCGTTAAAGATCAGATAAATAGTGTCGATATAGCGTCCGAGAACAACAACTTGGACTGCGCAGATGAAACGCCCGGAACGTGTGAGGAAGTTGCTGATTTGGAAGACTGCTGGATTTGCGGCTCTTGTTGGGCTACTCATTCCGATTTCTTCCGCATCAATGATTCAAACGACCAGCGCTTCTCCTATCGTGCCTGGGCTTGCGACGCTAGCCGCAAAGATTCCCACGGCTCAATTCTGGGACGCCGTACTGCCGACAGGCAATTTGGGAACAATGCCGACGCGAATGGTTGTGACTTTTGCAATCGCTGTTGTTGTGGCAGGCATGTTGTCGGTATCGCAGAAGCACTCGCGGATGCTGCGTAAAGAAGATGAGGCGCGCGAGCTTCGGGATATCTGATTTGCATGTCGGTGTCGTGCATCCGCGATCAGCGGCGCCTCTCTATCCGTTTCCCTAAAGCCAAGCATCGAAGGTATCGGACCTGCGAGTCGAATAGGCGTGAGTCTGATTTGGGGCGAACAGCTGATCAAACGTCGAGGGAAGCAGCTTCGACGGTCTGAGCGTTCTTGTACCAAACGTCCGGGACGCCATGCTTTTCGGAATACCTCTCCAGCTTGTTGCTATTTGAACAGCCGCTCGCACAGGAAATCGACGAACACGCGCAGCTTCGGCGACAACTGCCGGCTCGACGGCCACACGATCGAGAACTGCCCCGGCGCGATCCGGTAGTCGTCGAGCACGGTGACGAGCGTGCCGTATTCGAGCGCGTCGCGCGCGAGGAAGTCGGGCATGTAGCCGATGCCGAGCCCCGCGAGCACGGCGCCACGCAGCGCTTCCATGTTGTTGCAGGTCATCGCGGTGCGCAGCGTGAGCGGCGTGCCGTCGTCGGCCGCGAGCGCCCAGTCCTGCAGCTTGCCGGTGGTCGGGAAGCAGTAGCGCACGCAGTCGTGCGCTTCGAGCTCGCGCGGCGTGCGCGGCGTGCCGGCCTGCGCGAGATAGGCGGGCGTCGCGCACAGCACGAACGCGAACGGGCCGAGCCGCCGCGACATCAGGCTCGAATCGGACAGCGGGCCGCTGCGGATCACCGCGTCGAAGCCGCCTTCGACGACGTCGACCATCCGGTCGTTGAAATCGAGATCGAGCTCGACGTCCGGATAGCGCTGCCGGAATTCGGGCAGCACCGGCAGCAGGAAGCGGTAGCCGATCACCGGCAGGCTCACGCGCAGCTTGCCGCGCGGGCGCTGCGCGGACGCCGTCACGGTCGCCTCCGCGTCGCGGAAATCCTCGAGGATGCGCTGGCAGCGCTCGTAGAAATGCCGCCCCTCGTCGGTGAGCGTCACGCGGCGCGTCGTGCGGTTGAACAGCCGCACGCCGAGCGACTGCTCGAGTTTCGCGATCGTCTTGCCGACCGCCGACGCCGAGATGCCGAGCGCGCGGCCGGCCGCGACGAAGCTCAGCGCTTCGGCGGTGCGGACGAACGCGACGATGCCGGTGAGGTTTTCCATCTTTCCATCGAATCGAAGGACGTGCGGTGACGCACGCAGGCAGGTGTATTGCGGAATTTTAGTCCGTTATATGCGGAGCTTCGCGTGGTTTTTCGCGGATTGAATCGGATTTATCTTCTGTCGCTCTGATGGCGCATCCGCGCCGGCTTTTTCGAGGAGCGATGATGGATCACCCTGTTTCAGCCGCCCCGGCCCACGCGGCGCGCCGGCGCGCATGGGTGCTGGCCGCCGTCTGCATGGCCGCCGTCGCGCTGCCGCTGTCGTTTTCGGGCGGCGCGGTCGCGACGCCGGCGATCGGCCGCGACCTGCACGGCAGCCCGGTCGCGATGAACTGGATCACCAACGCGTTCATGCTCGCGTTCGGCAGCTTCCTGATGGCGTCGGGTGCGCTGGCCGACCAGTTCGGCCGCAAGCGCCTGTTCGCGATCGGCGTCGGCGGCTTCACGCTGATGTCGATCGCGCTCGCGTTCGCGCCGTCGATGCTCGCCGTCGATCTGCTGCGCGCCGCGCAAGGGCTCGCGGCGGCCGCGGCGCTGGCCGGCGGCACGGCCGCGCTCGCGCAGGAATTCGACGGCGCGGCGCGCACGCGTGCATTCAGCCTGCTCGGCACGACGTTCGGCATCGGGCTCGCGTTCGGGCCCGTGATCGCCGGCGGGCTGATCGGGCATTACGGCTGGCGCGCGATCTTCGTGACGAGCGCGGTGGCCGGCGTGCTGTCGCTCGCGTTCGGGCTGCCGCGCATGCACGAGTCGCGCGACCCGCACGCGACCGGGCTCGACTGGCCCGGCACGGCGGCGTTCACGGCCGCGCTGTCGCTGTTCACGTTCGGCGTGATCGAGGCGCCCGCGCGCGGCTGGTCGAGCCCGCTCGTGATTGCGCTGCTGGCCGGCGCGGCGCTCGGCGCGTGCGCATTCGTGACGATCGAGACACGCGTCGCGCGGCCGATGCTCGACCTGTCGCTGTTCCGCATCGCGCGCTTCGTCGGCGTGCAGGTGCTGCCGGTGTCGACCTGTTGCTGCTACATCGTGCTGCTCGTCGTGCTGCCGCTGCGCTTCATCGGCATCGACGGCTTCAGCGAGATCGACGCCGGCTGGCTGATGCTCGCGATCTCCGCGCCGATGCTGGTCGTGCCGCTCGTCGCGGCGACGCTCACGCGCTGGCTGTCGGCCGGCGTGATTTCCGGGCTCGGGCTGCTCGTCGCGGCGGCCGGGCTCGTGTGGCTCGGCATCGCGCTGCGCGGCGGCGCGGGGCCGGCGGCGATCGCGCCGATGCTCGCGATCGGCGTCGGTGCCGGCATGCCGTGGGGGCTGATGGACGGGCTGTCGGTGAGCGTCGTGCCGAAGGAGCGCGCGGGGATGGCGACGGGCATTTTCAGTACGACGCGCGTCGCCGGCGAGGGGATTGCGCTGGCGATCGTCGGTGCGGTGCTGGCCGCGCTCGCGCAGGCGGGGCTCGCGCACGCGGCCGGTGCCGCGGCCACGCCCGACGCAACGCTGCGTGCGGCCGCGCGGCTCGCGACCGGCGATCTCGCGGGTGCGGCTGCCGCGTTGCCGGGCGTCGGACGTGCGGCGCTGATCGCGAGCTACACGCATGCGTTCGACCGGCTGCTGATCGGGCTGGCCGTCGTCACGGTGCTGTGCGCGGTGGTGGTGTTCGGGTTTCTCGGCGGGCGGCCGGCGGCCGACGAAACGGGCGACGAGGCGGATGGCCACGCGCAGGCCGATGCGTCGGCGGCGCGCAGTCGAGGTGAGCCGGCGTGTGTGGAGACGCAAGGGCGTTGAGCGTTGCACCGTGGCGCGCGGGTGTTTCGATGTTTCGGTGCTCGGTGCTCGGTGCTCGGTGCTCGGTGCTCGGTGCTCGGTGCTCGGTGCCCGGTGCCCGGTGCCCGGTGCCCGGTGCCCGGTGCCCGGTGCCCGGTGCTTCGATGTTTCGGTTCTTGGTTCCCGGTTCCCCGGGGCTTCGGTCTTTTGGTCAATGCAGCGGCCGTACCCACCTCGTCCGCTCGTTAAAGCCTCATCCGCCGCGCGTCACGCCAGCACGAGCGGCGGCAGCCCCGCATCCGCGCGCGCCTCTGCGCGTTTCACCTCGATCACCAGATAGCGCAGCGCGTCCGGCCACAGATGCGCGCGCCCTTGCGCATCCTCGTCGAGCGTCGCGCGACCCTGCACGAGCCAGGTCGTCTGCCGCACGAAATCGACGAACAGCAGCGCGATGGCCGGGTTCACGAGCAGGTTGCCGATCGTGTTGAGCAGGTGGTTGCCCGCGAAGTCGGGCAGCACCAGCGTGCAGCGGTCCGGGATGTCGACGAGCGGCGTGAACGAGCCGTCGGCGCGCTGCTGACGGCCGCGGTACGAACAGTCGGCGTTGCCGGCCGCGTCGGCGGTCGCGACGATCAAGAAAGCCTGCTCGCGGATGAACGCGATGGCGTCGTCGGTCAGGGGGCCGCGATCGTTCATGGTGTCGGTCGGCGCGTGCGCCGTGGCGTGTGGATCGGTGATCCGCATGCAAGCGACATGCCACGCTGCGCGGCGCGCGTCCGCGGGCCGCACACCGCCGCGCACTGTGGAAATTCCGAACACCGGCCGCATCGCTGCGCAATCGCGGTGTTCAGAATCGGTACACCCGCCGTGTTGCGTGCGTGAACACCGCACGGTGCGAGCGCGCGCCGGCCGCACTCGACGTGCTCTCGTTCCCTCCCGCTCCGTTTGGCACGCATGTTGCGTAAACGGGACCAGCGCATTCCAACCGGCGCTGTACTCACACAAGCACGATGAACAGGAGACATGTATGAACCCGTTTGACCTGAAACAACTGGGCCTCGACGTCGAATACCCGTACCGTCAGCAATACGACAACTACATCGGCGGCAAGTGGGTTCCGCCGGTGAAGGGCGAGTATTTCGAGAACGTGTCGCCGATCAACGGCCAGCCGTTCTGTCGCATCCCGCGCTCCGGCGCCGACGACATCGAGCTGGCGCTCGACGCCGCGCATGCCGTGCGCCGCCAGTGGGGCAAGACGTCCGTGGCCGAGCGCGCGAACCTGCTGCTCGCCGCCGCCGACCGGATGGAAAAGAACCTGAAGCTGCTGGCCGTGGCCGAGACGATCGACAACGGCAAGCCGCTGCGCGAGACGATGGCGGCCGACCTGCCGCTCGCGATCGACCACTTCCGCTACTTTGCGGGCTGCATCCGCGCGCAGGAAGGCGGCATCTCCGAAATCGACGACAACACCGTCGCGTATCACTTCCACGAGCCGCTCGGCGTGGTCGGCCAGATCATCCCGTGGAACTTCCCGCTGCTGATGGCCGCGTGGAAGCTCGCGCCGGCGCTCGCGGCCGGCTGCTGCGTGGTGATGAAGCCGGCCGAGCAGACGCCCGCGTCGGTGCTCGTGCTGATGGAGCTGATCGGCGACCTGTTCCCGGCCGGCACGATCAACATCGTGAACGGCTTCGGCAAGGAAGCGGGCGAAGCGCTCGCGACCAGCAAGCGGATCGCGAAGATCGCGTTCACGGGCTCGACGCCGGTCGGCAAGCACATCCTGCGTGCGGCGGCCGACAGCTTGATCCCGTCGACGGTCGAACTGGGCGGCAAGAGCCCGAACATCTTCTTCGCCGACGTGCTCGACCAGGACGACGCGTTCCTCGACAAGGCGCTCGAAGGGCTCGCGATGTTCGCGCTGAACCAGGGCGAAGTGTGCACGTGCCCGTCGCGCATCCTGATCCAGGAATCGATCTACGAACGCTTCATCGAGAAGGCCGTCGCGCGCGTCGAGCGCATCAAGTCCGGCCACCCGCTCGACCTGCAGACGATGATCGGCGCGCAGGCGTCGCAGCAGCAGCTCGACAAGATCCTGTCGTACATCGACATCGGCCGCGGCGAAGGCGCGCAATGCCTGACGGGCGGCGAGCGCGCGGCGCCGGCCGCCGACCTCGGCACGGGCTACTACGTGAAGCCGACGATGCTGCTCGGCAACAACAAGATGCGCGTGTTCCAGGAGGAAATCTTCGGGCCGGTCGCGTCGGTGATGACGTTCAAGGACGAGCAGGAAGCGATCGAACTCGCGAACGACACGTTCTACGGGCTCGGCGCCGGCGTGTGGACCCGCAACGGCACGCGTGCGTACCGGATGGGCCGCGAGGTCGAGGCCGGCCGCGTGTGGACCAACTGCTACCACCTGTACCCCGCGCATGCGGCGTTCGGCGGCTACAAGCAGTCGGGGATCGGCCGCGAGACGCACAAGATGGCGCTGTCGAACTATCAGCAGACGAAGTGCCTGCTGGTCAGCTACCAGGCCGAGGCGCTCGGGTTCTTCTGATTGCCGAAGCCGGCGCGACGTGTCGGGGCCGGTTGGGGCCGGCACGTCGCGCGGTTCGATTTCCTTATTTCGACAGTCGGCGCCGGTTGCGCTTCGTTGGGCGGCCGGCGCCGGCAACGCTGCCGGCCGTCGCGCATGCGCGGCGGCACGGTGCGCCGATGCGTGCGACGACGACAACCAGCATGGCAGAACTGCCCCGATCCTTTCCCCGCCACCCGGTCTTCCATCCGGGCGAACTCGACGCGCAACACCGCTTCGGCGTCGCCGACGAAGCCGAGCGGATGAGCGATGCCGTGACGACGCGGCTGAGCCTCGGCGTACGGCAGTTCGTCGAATCGCAACCGTTCATGTTCGTCGGCGCGGCATGCGGCGGCGGTGCCTCGATGACCTGCGACATCGTGCAGAGCCGGCGCGACGCGAACGGCGATCTGCTGCCGGTGGTGCGCGTGATCGATACGAAGACGCTGCGGTTCGCGCTGCCCGCCGCGCATGACGGCGACGGCGGCCGGATCGACGCGGCCGCCTGCGACGGCAGCGGGGTCGGATTGCTGTTCGTCGATTTCGTGCGCGGCCTGCGCTACCGGATCAACGGTCGCGCCACGCTGCGCACCGATCTGCCGGAAGCGGACGCGGCGCCGTGGGCGGTGGGCAGCGCGATCGTCGAGCTGACGATCGTGCAGGCATACGGCAATTGCGGGACGCGGGTCGTGCGGCTGAAGCAGGCCCGGTAGGCGGTAGCCGGTGACTGCGCCCGGGCGGCGGCGCGCATGCGCGGTCGCCGCGCGGATCGCACCGGCGGCGTGCGCGGCATGCCGCCTTCGGGTGCGCCCGCATGGCGCGCATCGGCCGGACAGCGTGCAATGGCGGGCTGCTCGCCGGGCCATGAGGTTCGGCACGGGACTTGCGTGATGGATACGCACGGTTCCGCGCAGGTGAGGGAGGACACGATGAATCAACATGTGGCGTGTACGGCGGAGCCGACCGCCGAAGACACGCGGCGCAGCGCGCAGGGCGACGACGCGTTCGCCGGGCAGGCCGTCGTCAGCGTCGCGCACGATGCGGACGAGCAGGCGCGCAACCTGATCGGCTGGCGGCAGACCTACGACCAGCTCGCGGCCGGCCGCTTCGTCGGCACGCTGACCGAGCTGCCGCTCGACACGATGAAGCTGTTTCGCGAATCGACCAGCCACCTGCTGCGCCAGGCGTGCGAGGTGCGCGGCGATGCGTACTGGTTCGGCATCCCGCTCGTGTGCGACGGTTCTGCGCGTGTCGATGCGTGCCGCATCGGCCCCGGCGCGCTCGCGTTCCGGCCCGGCAACGTCGAGTTCGAACTCGTGACGCCCGCGCAGTTCTCGATCTACGGCGTCGTCGTGCGCGGTGACGTGCTGCGCCGCTATGCGGAGGAAGTCGAACGGCGCGCGCTCGACGAGCGGCTGTTCACCCAGCGCGTGATGCAGGTCGGCGACGCGCGGCTCGCGCGCCTGTGCGCGCTGCTCGGGCGCCGGCTCGACGGCGCGGTGGCGATGGCCGGCCCGTTGCCCGATGCGCAGCGCGACGACCTGCAGGCCGAAGTGCTGGCCGCGCTGTTCGATGCGTGCGCGCAACCGGCCGACGACGGCAGCGGCGCCGCGCCGTCGACGCGCCGCTGGATCGTCGACCAGGCGCGCGACTACGTGCTCGCGCACCGCACGCGCCCGGTCGGCGTGCCCGAGCTGTGCGAGCAGTTGCACGTGAGCCGGCGCACGCTGCAGTACTGTTTCCAGGACGTGCTCGGGATGGCGCCCGCGACCTACCTGCGCACGCTGCGGCTGAACGGCGCGCGGCGCGACCTGTGCGGGCGTGCGGCCGGTTCGGTGCAGGACGTCGCGGAGGCGTGGGGCTTCTGGCATCTGAGCCAGTTCGCGACGGATTACCGGCGCCTGTTCGGCAAGCGGCCGTCGGAGACGCTGCGCGATCGCGCGTGAGGGGCTTGGCGGGGTCAGTCGGGGCGTCGAAGCGGCCTCCGCGCGGTGCTCATGCCGTGCGCGTACGGCTGCCGGTTCGGTCGTTCCACTCGCCGCCGCGCCGGCATTGCTCAGGGGCTGGCGGTAGCTTGCCGAGGTAAGCCGACGCGACGATCGCGCCGGGGCTGGCGCTGTGCGCGTGTCGCTGCCGGCTTGATCGTTCCGCTCGCCGCTGCGCCCGCTTCGCTCAGATGGCCGGCGCTGCCACGTCGCGCGCCGCGGGCCACGCCAGCGCGTCCCAGTCGATGGCGCGGTAAGCGGCTTCGACCGCCGCCAGATCATCCGGTCGCTCGCTGCGATGCAGCCCGTGCAATTCGGCCGGCACGTCGAGCGCGACCGGCACGCAATGCGGATAGTCGCGCACGCGCAGCGCCGGCCCGATCGTCGTGAAGCACGCGAGCGTCGGCACGTCGAAACCGTCGGCGAGATGCAGGGCCGCCGTGTCCGGTGCGAACAGCACGCTCGCGCCCTTGATCCACGCGATGAAGCGTGCGGTGTCGGTCGCGTCGCGGCTCACGTCCACGTAAGCCGGATGCGCGAGCGGACCGAAGCCGACGACCGGCAGCCCGTAACGCTGCGCGAGCCGTTCCACGAACGCGACGCACAACGCGGGCGGCACGCTGCGCACCGCGGTGCTCGCATTCGGGCAGAACAGCACGTACGGCCGCAGCCATTCAGCCGGCAGTGCGGGCAGCGGCAGCCGCGCGAGCCAGCGATTGCGCTTCGCGGCGGCCGGCACGGCGGCCGGATCGACGCCGAGCGCGTCGAGGAAGAAATCGATCATCGGCAGCCGCGCGAACGCCGGCCAGTACAGGTGATTGCCGACGTCGATGCAGTGCGCATCGGCGGGTAGCGCGTCGGCGGGGCACGGCAGCGCGCGCGACGGCGCGACCACGTCGGTCGCGAGCGCATACAGCGCGTCGACATAGCGCGGCGCGCGCGCCGGCCGGTACAGCGTGAAGCGTACGTCCGCATGGGCCGCTCGCAGCGCGGCGAGGGCCGTCAGTCCGATCACCGAATCGCCGAGCGTGACCCCCATCCCGTTGATCACGTGTACGTGCCGCGCCTCACTGTAATCGAGCCGGAACGGCCGGTGCGCGGCATGCAGCATGCCGAGCGCGGGCGCGGCCGCCGCATGGCCTTCGGCCCGTTCGCCATGCTCGAGGTCGTACGGCGCGACGAGCGTGCCGTCGGGCGCGAGCAGCGTGCCGGGGTACGCCAGCGCGTCGTCGTGCGACAGCGCGGCGACGGGCGGCGCGATATGCCTGGCCACCGTCATGCGCCGCGCGCGCGGCGGCCCTGCTCGCGGATCTGTTCGAGCGTCGCGGCCGGCGTGCTGGCGTCCTGCGGGATGCGGATCTCGATCACCGCGGGCAATCCGCAGGTCAGCGCGCGTTCGAGCGCCGGCGCGAAATCGGCAGTGCGCTCGACCGTCTCGCCATGCGCGCCGAACGCACGTGCATACGCGGCGAAATCGGGATTCGTGAGCCCCGTGCCGTGCACGCGGCCCGGGTAGTTGCGCTCCTGATGCATGCGGATCGTGCCGAAATGGCCGTTGTTGACGACGATCGCGACGATGTTCAGCCCGTATTGCATCGCGGTCGCAAGCTCGTTGCCGGCCATCATGAAGCAGCCGTCGCCCGCGAGCGCGACAACCGCGCGCTGCGGATACAGCGACTTCGCGGCGAGCGCGGCCGGCAGCCCGTAGCCCATCGCGCCGCTCGTCGGCGCAAGCTGCGAACGGAAGTGCCGGTACGCGAAGTGGCGATGCAGCCAGATCGCGTAGTTGCCCGCGCCGTTGGTCAGGATCGCGTCGTGCGGCAGGCGCTCGCGCAACTGCACCATCACGTCGCCGAGCTGCACGTCGCCGGGCATCGGCAGCGGCGCATGCCATTCGCGGTACGCGCGGTGCGAGTCGGCGGCCGCGCCGGCCCACGCAGGCCGCTCGGGCGGTTCGAGCGCGGCCAGCGGCGCGGCGATCTCGGGCATGCCCGACACGATCGGCAGGTCGGCCGCGTACACGCGGCCGAGTTCGTCAGCGCCCTGATGTACATGGATCAGCGTCTGGCGCGTTTTCGGGATATCGAGCAGCGTGTAGCCGCCGGTCGTCGCTTCGCCGAGGCGGGGCCCGATCACGAGCAGCAGGTCGGCGTCGCGGATGCGTTTCGCGAGCGCGGGGTTGATCCCGAGCCCGACGTCGCCCGCGTAGTTCGGGTGCGCGTTGTCGATCGTGTCCTGGAAGCGGAACGCGCACGCGACCGGCAATTGCCAGCGTTCGACGAAGGTGCGCAGGTTCGCGCAGGCGTCCGGCGTCCAGCCGCTGCCGCCGACGATTGCGAACGGCCGTTCCGCGCGCGCGAGCCGCTCGCGCAGCTCGTCGATCTGCGCGGGCGACGGCGCGGCCGCGATGCGTTTCGCGGCCGGCACGACCGGCTGCGGCGCGCACGCGTCGGACAGCACGTCCTCCGGCAGCGCGAGCACGACCGGGCCGGGCCGGCCGGACGTCGCGACGTGAAACGCATGGCTCAGGTATTCGGGGATGCGGCGCGGGTCGTCGATCTGCGCGACCCATTTGGCCATCTGGCCGAACATCCGGCGGTAGTCGATTTCCTGGAAGGCTTCGCGGTCGAGGTGTTCGCGTGCGCATTGGCCGACGAACAGGATCATCGGCGTCGAATCCTGGAACGCGGTGTGCACGCCGATCGACGCATGGGTCGCGCCGGGTCCGCGCGTGACGAACGCGATGCCGGGGCGGCCGGTCAGCTTGCCGACCGCTTCGGCCATGTTCGCGGCGGCCGCCTCGTGGCGGCAGACGACCGTCTGGATGCGGGCGGTGTCGTCCGCCAGCGCATCGAGCACGGCGAGGAAGCTCTCGCCCGGCACGCAGAACACGCGTTCGACGTGATTGGCGAGCAACGCATCGACGAGCAGTCGCGCACCGGTGGTGGCGTGCGGCTCGAGATCCTTGGAATGCGACATGGGCTGCCGTCTCCCTGGGTAGCGGGACGTACAGCTTACGCCGGTTGGCCGGGCGCTGAAAAGTGTCGGAACGCTGAGGGGGCGGCGAGCGCGTGCGTGCTTCGATTGGCCATCCGGCCAGCTTGTGCGCGCTTCCACGACGGCGGAAAGTGAGCGCTATGGATGGCGGGCTGACGCTTGTCTCGATTCGAAAGCGGGCACCCAAATAACAATAAATTGGGATATCACTTAATAGTAAAATTTCAGCGAATGAGTGGAGAAAGGGGGCGAGAATCATGACGACCGAAACGATTGATCAAAAGACGCTGACGGAGCTGGTCGAAGCCGGCGCGGTCCGTGCGGCCCGCGTGGTCGGTTGCGGCAACGGCTGGGCGCTGTCGGCCCGTTGCGGCGCGCACGAGCGCTTCCTGTCGGCCAAGCGCGGCGACGTGCGGGTGTTTCGCCGTTTTGAAACGCTGGTCGGCTTTCTGCGCGACATCGGCATCAACCGGTTCGATGTGGATGCGTCGGCATTCGACCCGGACGCGGCCGGCCGGGCGACTCGGCCCGATCGCGCGGCGGCGTTGAAGGCGGCACACGAGGCGGCGGCGCACGATCGCTGGTTTCGCGAGCAGGTGCAGCAGGCGCTGGACGACCCGCGTGCATCGATTCCGGACGCCGAAGTCAGCGCCAACTTCGCGTCGCGCCGTGCGGCGTTGCGTGAGCGGCTTGCAGGCAAGCGCGGGGATGCTTCTTGACCCTCGCGTTGCACTGGAATCCGAAGGCGTACGAGGATCGCGCCGCGATCATGGAATACCTCGCCGAGGACGACCCGCTGGCCGCGCTCGAACTCGACGAACTGCTGGAAGAAAGGGCGGCGGCGCTACCGGCCCATGCCGAGTTGTATCGGCAAGGGCGGGTGGCCGGCACGCGTGAGCTGGTGGTCGCGCCGAACTATGTGCTTGTGTATCGCCTCCGGCCGGCCGAGGACATCGTGGAGATTCTCCGCGTGCTGCATGCGCGACGGCAATGGCCGTGATGCGATATTTGCGCCGGCTGATTCACCGGGTGTGGCGGGCCAAGTCCGGAACGGAAAAGACTGCCGGGGCCGCGTGTGTTTTCGAACTGATGCCGGGTGGATGACCATGCGCGCGCCAGGACGCGCATCATCGACTGCATGATTTACGTATATCTCCGGTACATCCAGACGTGGGAGAACGACATGCGCACCACAAGGGTATTTTGGAATGGCAGCGCGCAGGTCGTGCAAATTCCTGCCGACCTCGCCTATGAACGCAGCGATATCGAGCTGGAAATCAAGCGCGTCGGCGACGAGATCCGTATTCGGCCGGTGCGACGGCCTTTGACCCACGTGCTCGAGAAGTTCGCTCAATTCGGGCCGAATTTCATGGCCGAAGGGCATGGCGACCAGGAGCAGGCCGAACGCACGGACGGGTGATTGTGCACCCGACGGTCATGCGAGACGCGGCGCGTCCTCCATGACCGCCGGGTCCCGCATCAGCACTCGACGATATTCACCGCCAGCCCGCCGCGCGACGTTTCCTTGTACTTGGTCTTCATGTCGGCGCCGGTCTCGCGCATCGTCTTGATCACGGAGTCGAGCGACACGTAGTGCGAGCCGTCGCCGCGCAGCGCCATGCGCGCCGCGTTGACGGCCTTCACCGATGCCATCGCGTTGCGCTCGATGCACGGGATCTGCACCATCCCGCCCACCGGGTCGCAGGTCAGGCCGAGGTTGTGTTCCATTCCGATCTCGGCCGCGTTCTCGACCTGCTGCGGCGTGCCGCCGAGCACGGCCGCGAGCGCGCCGGCCGCCATCGAGCACGCGACGCCCACTTCACCCTGGCAGCCGACTTCCGCGCCCGAGATCGACGCGTTGAGCTTGTACAGAATGCCGATCGCGGCGGCCGTCAGCAGGAAGTCGATCACGCCCTGTTCGTTCGCGCCGGGCGTGAAGCGCGTGTAGTAATGCAGCACCGCCGGGATGATGCCTGCCGCGCCGTTGGTCGGCGCGGTGACGACGCGGCCGCCGGCCGCGTTTTCCTCGTTGACGGCGATCGCGTACAGGTTGATCCAGTCGATCATCGACAGCGGGTCCTGCAGCGCGCGCTCCGGGCTGCCCGTCAGCGTGCGGTACAGCTGCGGCGCGCGGCGCTTGACCTGGAACGGGCCGGGCAGGTTGCCTTCGGCTTCCGGGTTGCCGATCCCGCAGCCGCGCGACACGCACGACTGCATCACGGCCCAGATCTTCAGCAACCCGTCGCGCGTTTCCTCCTCGGTGTGCCACGCGCGTTCGTTTTCCCACATCAGCTGCGCGATCGACTTGCCGGTCGACGCGGTCAGCGCGAGCAGCTCCGCGCCGGTGCGGAACGGATGCGTCATCTGCTCGGCCGCGCTCAGCACCTTGGTGTTCGGCGCGCCGGCCGTCACGACGAAGCCGCCGCCGACCGACAGATAAGTGCGCTCGACCAGCACCGCGCCGTTCGCGTCGCTCGCGCGCAGCTTCATCCCGTTCGGATGTTCGGGCAGCGCCTGGCGGTAGAACGCGATGTTCTCCTTCAGCACGAACGGCACCGGATGCGTGCCGAGCAGCGCGAGCTGCTTCGTCTTGCGGATGTCCTCCAGCCGCGCGTCGATCGTGTCGGGATCGACGGTGTCGGGCGCGTCGCCGAGCAGGCCGAGCATCACGCCGCGGTCGGTGCCGTGGCCCTTGCCGGTGGCGCCGAGCGAGCCGTACAGCTCGACCTTCACGTGGGCCGTCGCGTCGAGCAACCCGTCGCGCTCGAGGCCCTGGACGAACATCAGCGCCGCGCGCATCGGTCCGACCGTGTGCGAACTGGACGGACCGATGCCGATCTTGAAAAGGTCAAACACGCTGACTGCCATTTCGATACCTGCCTTGCGATAAGAATGATGCTAGCGCGCCTGCAATGGCAGGCACGCGGCGAGCCATGCGGGCGGCGTTAGGGAAAGCTGCTGCGCGACGCGGGCATAACGCCCGTCGAGCCGCGCGGCCAGATGAAAGAGTTCGGTGGCGTTTTTCGGGTCCCACTGCCCCGTGTAGCCGGGCAAGCCGGCCTCGCGGCGCTTCGCGTCGAACGGCACCGGCGAATTCACGAATTCCTCGTGCGTCTTCTCGCCGAGCGCATACGGCACGAGCCAGTCGAGCGCGGCCGCGAGCGTCGCGCCGTTCGCGCCGCGCTCGCGCAGCCAGTTGCGGTTGAAGCGGCGCGCGGCGAGCGCGGCCGTCACCAGCGGCTGCAGATCGTAGACCGCGTAATGCAGCGCATCGCGTTCCTCGAAATCCCAGGTCTTGCCGTCCGGGCCGATGTTGTCGGCGAGATGCTCGACGAACAGCCGCTGCGCGGCGTTCATCATCTTGCGGTCGCCGAGCGTGAACGCGGACAGCGCGATCAGCTTGATCCGGTGGCTCTGCCAGTTGTTGCGCCAGGTGCCGGTGAGCGGGCGCTTCTGCGCGTCGACCTGCGCGACATAGCCGGCGCCGAGCTTCGCGATGAACGCGGCCGTCGCGTTGCGCGTTTTCACCGGCAGCGCGCTCGCGGTCATGTCGTACGCGACGATCAGGCTCTCGAAGCGCGTCTCGTCGATCGGGTTGAAGCTCGGCTGGTAGGTCGAGACCCACGCGGACAGGAAGCGGTCGACGAGCTGCAGGTAGCGCGGCGCGTTCGTCACGCGCCACGCGAGCGCCGCATCGCGCATCAGGTCCATGTCCTTGAGCGCGGCCGCACTCTGGTCATAGATGCCTTCGTGCGGCAGCGTGCCCTCGGTGTGCACGCGCGCCATCGCCTTCGGCTGCTCACCGATGCGCGCGTCGACGCTGCGGATCAGCGCCTGCACGCCCGGCTCGGCCTGCGTCGTCTCGCTCGCCTGCAGCGCCGGAGCCGCGCAGAAATTCATCGCCGCGCGCGCACTGCCGGACACGCCGAGGCCGGCGGCGGCCAGCGACAGCGCTGCGACGAGCATCGGCACGTAGCGGCCCGCGCGGGTGCGCGGCCGCCTCGCTGTTGCACCATGGCCCGGAAACATCGGACGCACCATGCGGAACTCCTTCATTGGCTGGATCGCGTGTGATGTTAGCCGGATTGGCGGGCGAGCGTGAAACGGTTGGCCGGGCGGCGAACGTAAAAACCGCACGCAACCGGTGGCTGCGTGCGGTGGGTTCACGGTCGGACGCTCCGGTGCGAGACGGGCGTTATGCGTAGTCCGACATCGGCACGCACGAGCAGAACAGGTTGCGGTCGCCGTACGCGTTGTCCGCACGGCCGACCGGCGGCCAGTACTTGTTCGTGCCGAGCGACGCGACCGGGTACGCGGCCTGCTCGCGCGAGTACGCGTGCGGCCATTCGTTCGCGGTGACGACGGCCGCCGTGTGCGGCGCGTGACGCAGCGGGTTGTCCTCGCGATCGGCGCGGCCTTCCTCGACCGCGCGGATTTCCTCGCGGATCGCGATCATCGCGGCGATGAAGCGGTCGAGTTCTTCCTGCGATTCCGATTCGGTCGGCTCGACCATCAGCGTGCCCGGCACCGGGAAGCTCATCGTCGGCGCGTGGAAGCCGTAGTCCATCAGGCGCTTCGCGACGTCGTCGACGCTGATGCCGCTCGTTTCCTTGATCGGACGCAGGTCGAGAATGCACTCGTGCGCGACCAGCCCGCCCGGGCCCGAATACAGCACCGGGTAGTGCGGCGCGAGGCGCTTCGCGATGTAGTTCGCGTTGAGGATCGCGGTTTCGGTCGCGGCGGTCAGGTTCTTCGCGCCCATCATCGCGATGTACATCCACGAGATCGGCAGGATCGACGCGGAGCCGTACGGCGCGGCCGATACCGCGCCGATGCCGTCTTCCGCGCGGGCGTAGCCGGTCGAGCGCTGGTTCGGCAGGAACTTCGCGAGGTGCGCGCCGACCGCGACCGGGCCGACGCCCGGGCCGCCGCCGCCGTGCGGGATGCAGAAGGTCTTGTGCAGGTTCAGGTGCGACACGTCGCCGCCGAACTGGCCCGGCGCGGTCAGGCCGACCATCGCGTTCATGTTCGCGCCGTCGACGTACACCTGGCCGCCGTGCGCATGGACGATCTCGCAGATCTCGCGGACGTTCTGCTCGAACACGCCGTGCGTCGACGGATACGTGATCATGATCGCCGCGAGGTTCGCCGAATGCTGCTCGGCCTTCGCCTTCAGGTCGGCGATGTCGACGTTGCCCTGCGCGTCGCAGGCGACGACCACGACCTTCATGCCGGCCATGTGCGCGGATGCCGGGTTCGTGCCGTGCGCGGATGCCGGGATCAGGCACACGTCGCGATGGCCTTCGCCGCGCGATGCGTGGTACGCGTGGATGATCAACAGGCCCGCGTACTCGCCCTGCGAGCCCGCGTTCGGCTGCAGCGACACGGCCGCGTAGCCGGTGGCCGCGACGAGCATTTCCTCGAGCTGATCGATCATCTCGCGGTAGCCGACGGTCTGCTCGGCCGGCGCGAACGGATGGATGCCGCCGAACTCGGGCCACGTGACGGGCAGCATTTCCGACGTCGCGTTGAGCTTCATCGTGCACGAGCCGAGCGGGATCATCGAGCGGTCGAGCGCGAGATCCTTGTCCGACAGGCTGCGCAGGTAGCGCAGCATTTCGGTTTCGGAATGGTGACGGTTGAACACGTGGTGCGTCAGGTATGCGCTCGTGCGCTCGAGGCCGGCCGGCAGCGCGGCGACGCCGGCGAGACCCGCGTCCAGCGCATCGACGGCCGGCGCGGTGCCGCCCGCGGCTTGCGCGAACACGTCGAGCAGATCGGCGAGGTCGTCGCGCGTCGTCGTTTCGTCGACCGATACGCCGACTTGCGTGTCGCTCACGCGGCGCAGGTTGATGCGCTTCGCCTTCGCGAATTGGTGGACCTGCGCGGTGCGCGCGCCGGTGTCGATCGTCAGCGTGTCGAAGAACGTGTCGTTGACGGTCGCGAAGCCGAGCTGTTTCACGCCGGCCGCGAGCAGCGCCGCGATGCGGTTCACGCGCAGCGCGATCGTCTTCAGGCCGTGCGGGCCGTGGTAGACCGCGTACATGCTGGCCATGATCGCGAGCAGCGCCTGCGCGGTACACACGTTCGACGTGGCCTTCTCGCGGCGGATGTGCTGTTCGCGCGTCTGCAGCGCGAGGCGCAGCGCGGGCTTGCCCTGCGCGTCGACCGTCACGCCGACGAGGCGGCCCGGCATCTGGCGCTTGAATTCGTCACGCACGGCCAGGTAGGCGGCGTGCGGGCCGCCGAAGCCCATCGGCACGCCGAAGCGCTGCGTGTTGCCGATCGCGACGTCCGCGCCCCATTCGCCGGGCGGCGTCAGCACGGTGAGCGCGAGCAGGTCGGCCGCGACGACCACGTGGCCGCCGGCCGCGTGGATCGCGTCGGTGAGCGCGCGGTAGTCGCGCACGTCGCCGTTCACGCCCGGGTACTGCAGCAGCACGCCGAACGCGTTCGCCTGCGCCGCGTCGGCGGCCGGGCCCGTCTTGACCTCGATGCCGATCGGCAGCGCGCGCGTGCGGATCACTTCGAGCGTTTGCGGCAGCACGTCGTCGGCCACGTAGAACACGTTCGACTTCGGCTTGCCGGTGCGTTGCAGCAGCGTCATCGCTTCGGCCGCGGCCGTCGCTTCATCCAGCAGCGAGGCGTTCGAGATCGCGAGGCCCGTGAGGTCGGCCACCATCTGCTGGAAGTTCAGGAGCGCCTCGAGGCGGCCCTGGGAAATTTCGGGCTGGTACGGCGTGTAGGCCGTGTACCACGCCGGGTTTTCGAGCACGTTGCGCAGGATCACGGCCGGCGTATGCGTGTCGTGATAACCCTGGCCGATATACGAGCGGAACACCTGGTTCTTGTCCGCGAGCGCACGCAGCGCGGCGAGGGCTTCGGCCTCGCTCTTCGGCTGCGCGAACGGGCCGAGCGGCAGCGTTTCGGCGCGGCGGATCGAGGCCGGGATCACGGCGTCGATCAGGGCGGCGCGCGACGCGAAGCCGAGCGTGTCGAGCATGGCCTGCTGGCTGGCGGCGTCGGGGCCGATGTGGCGTTCGGCGAACGCGTCATGCGTTTCGAGCGCGGCGAGCGAGAGGGGCGTGCGGTTCATCAGGCGGTCCGGGTGTTCGAGCTTCATGGCGTGACTCTGGTCCCGCGCGCGCCGAGGCCGGCGCCGCGCGGTTCGGGTAGGGAAATTAGTCGATCAGCTTGCTGTAGGCGTCGGCGTCGATCAGCTTGTCGGTCGATGCGTCGGCCGCGAGCTTGATCTTGAAGAGCCACACGCCGTATGCGTCGCCGTTCACGTCTTCCGGCGCATCGGTGGCTGCTTCGTTGATGGCGACGATCTCGCCGGACACCGGCGAGTAGATGTCGGATGCCGCCTTCACCGATTCGACGACGCCGACGGCGTCGCCCGCGTTCACCGACTTGCCGACTTCGGGCAGCTCGAGGAAGACGATGTCGCCGAGCGTGCTCTGCGCGTGATCGGTGATGCCGACCGTCAGCGTGCCGTCCGCCTCGGTGCGGATCCACTCATGTTCGTCGGTGTACTTCAGATCGGCCGGGACGTTGCTCATCGGATGCTCCTGGATAAAAGGGTGTGTTCGTTCTGCTGGCGCGCCGCCATGGCACGCCGAATAGGGTTGCGCCGGGCGCCATCTCCCGGCTTGCCGGAAGGCGGCCCCGCGGCCGCCTCTCGGTCGTTACGCAGCGAGGACCTTGCCGTTGCGCACGAACGGCAGTTTTACCACGCGCGCGGGAAGATTCTTGTCTCGAATTTGCACCTGGACGATGTCGCCGACCTGGACGGCCGCCGGCACGCGCGCGAACGCGATCGATTCCTGCATCGACGGCGAGAACGTGCCGCTCGTGATCTCGCCTTCGCCGTGCGGCGTGACGACCTTCTGGTGCGCGCGCAGCACGCCGCCCGCCTTGCCGTTTTCCTTCTGCAGGATCAGGCCGACGAATGCGGCACGCGTGCCGTTGGCTTCGAGTGCGGCGCGGCCGACGAAGTCGCGCGGCGCGGTGAGGTCGACCGTCCACGCGAGGCCCGCGTCGAGCGGGGAGACGGTGTCGTCCATGTCCTGGCCGTACAGGTTCATGCCGGCCTCGAGGCGCAGCGTGTCGCGCGCGCCGAGCCCGCACGGACGCACGCCGTGTTGCTGCAGCGCATTCCACAGCACTTCGACGTGCACGGCCGGGACGATCACTTCGAAGCCGTCTTCGCCGGTGTAGCCGGTGCGTGCGATGGTGAGATCGCCGAACGGCGTGCCGGCGACCTGCGCGGCGTTGAACGGCTTGAGCTCGCTGGTGGCGGCGCGGGCGGACGGCACCGTCGCCCAGACCTTTTCGCGGGCGTTCGGGCCCTGGACGGCGACAATCGCGAAGTCGCGGCGCGGCGCGATGGTCAGGCCGTAGCCGCCTTGCTCGTTCAGCTGGTTGAACCACGCGATGTCTTTCTCGGCGGTGCCGGCGTTGACGACCACGCGGAAGAATTCTTCGGTGAAGTAGTAGACGATCAGATCGTCGATGACGCCGCCCTGCGGGTTGAGCAGGCACGAGTAGAGCGCCTTGCCGGGCGTCTTGAGCTTGCCGACGTGGTTCGCGATCGCATGCTCGAAGAATGCGCGCACGCGGCTGCCGGTGAAATCGACGACGCACATGTGCGATACGTCGAACATGCCGGCGTCGGTGCGCACGGCAGCGTGTTCTTCGATCTGCGAGCCGTAGTTGACGGGCATGTCCCAGCCGCCGAAGTCGACCATGCGGGCATTGAGCGCGCGGTGCGCGGCGTTGAGCGGGGTGTGATTCAGTGCAGTCATCGAGGCCTCAGGCAAGGCGCTTGCGCGCGGATCAGAACGGCCATGTGCCGACCGCCGCGGCTGATAGCCTCGAGCGATCCGGTACATGCCCCTCTGTCCTCGATACCTGAGAGATTGCGCTGCGGGCAAAGCCCGGCGAACGCGCGCCCCTTCGGTGGGCAGCTTGCCCGCACAGCCAATGCGCTGCGGGCTACTGCCGCTCTCCAGAGTGCGGGGAGAGTAAGGTGTCCGCGCAATGCGCGGACGCGATTCCCCGACGCGGTCGGTCCTTTTGCCTGAGAGTTTGCGGGTGTGCCCCTTCGGCGGCGCAACCGGTGTCGGAACGACCCGGTCACACGCTCTCCCGACGCGTGCGGGCGACTGTACGCGAGCGGGTGGGCCTTGTCAATTTGAGCAAAAGAATGTCGCTTCGCGACAAGCGGCGGCGGCCGGCGCCGCCGCTTTTCTCCGCACCGGCGGGCGTCGGCGCGTTACTCGCCGATCGCGCGCGCGGCCGTGTCGAGTTCCTGATTCAGCACACGCTGCTCGTCGCCGGACAGGCCGCCGTTGTGCTGGGCCGACATGTCGTTCGCTTCCTGGCGGATCACGTCGAGACGGTGGTGCAGCTGCGCACCGTAGGGCGGCGGGTAGTAGCCGCCGTTCACACGGGCGTCGATGCGGCGATGCAGGTTGTCGATCCGGCCCTGGACCTCCTGCATGCGGTCGTTCGCGACGACCTGCGGGTTCGGTCGCGACGGCGGAGGCGCCTGCCGGGCCGGCCGCTGCGGCTGCACGATACAGGCCGCGAGCGAGGAAACCAGGACGCAGCATGCCGCTGCGCGAATCAACCGTTGCATCACATTCTCCTGACGGATAAGTGTCGAATCGACTTTTTGAGAAACGCGTCAGACCGGACGACCGCTGACTTTCGTTCCCGCACCATTTGTAACGGAATGTTCGGGGCCGTGGCCGCGGGGCGGCGTGGCGGTAGACACAAGCGCGGCCGGTGCCGATGCCTGGCGGCGTGGCGCGGAGGGTGGCCGGGTCGGCACCGACCCGGCCGGCGGTCGTCAGACCGTGCGGCGCACGAACGGCACCCGGCGGCCGTCGTGTTCGCTCTGCGCGGCGAGCTCGATGATCGTCATCACGTCGACCGCGTCCTGCGCGGTGACGGGAAACGGCGCGCCATCACGGATCGACGCGGCGAGCGCGCGGTAGAACTCCGCGTACTGGCCGTCGAGCGTCGGCACCGGCCGCTCGAGCTCGACGTCGCCGTCGAGCACGCGCAGCAGGCCGGGCGGATTGCCGCCGCCGAATTCGACGTCGTCCGCGGTGAGGCCGGCCTTGAGCTGGTCTTCCTGCGTGTCGAGCCCGAACTTCTGGTAGCTGCCGCGCGTGCCGTGCAGCGTGAAGCGCGCGGGCTCGATCGCCGACAGCGCGCTCGCGTGCAGCGCGACGTCCTTGTCCGGATAGCCGAGCAGCAGGTGCACGAAATCGGGCGCCGTGCCGTTGTCGCGGCGCGTCTTGACGGTGGCGCTCACCGTTTCCGGCGTGCCGAACAGCGCGAGCGCCTGGTCGATCAGGTGCGGGCCGAGGTCGAGCAGCAGGCCGCCGCCGCGGGCCGGCTCCTCGCGCCAGCGCGTGCGCGGCGTCGGCCGGAAGCGGTCGAAGTGCGACGCGAAGTAGGTGAGGCGGCCCAACTCGCCCGATTCGACGATCCGGCGCACGGTGAGGAAATCGCCGTCCCAGCGGCGGTTGTGGAACGGCGCGAACAGCCGGCTGCGCGCGTTCGCGAGCCGCGCGAGGGCGAGCGCCTCGTCGGCGGTGAGCGTGACGGGCTTGTCGACGACCACGTGGCGGCCGGCTTCGAGCACCTGACGCGCGAGCGTGAAATGGGTGTCGTTCGGCGTGGCGATCACCACACATTCGATGTCATCGAGGCCGAGCAGCGTGTCGAGATCAGGGACGACGCGCGCGCCCGGATACGCGGCCTGCGCGCGATCGGGCTGACCCGTCGCGATCGCGGCGACTTCGGTGCGGCCGCTCGTGGCGATCACCGGCGCGTGGAACGTCGCGCCGGCGAAACCGAAACCCATCAAACCAATCCTGAGCAATGACGACATGGCAATTCCTGGCTGCGAAGGAAACTAAAGGATGGCGCGCCGGAGCGGCGCGAGGACGACCGGCTATTTTGGCATGGTGCCGCTGCTTGCACAGACGCGTCGGGCGAAATGCACGAAGCGAGGCGGCGCTTGCGCGGGGAAGGCTGGCATTTTGCGCGGGGTCGTGCGCCGTGCCGCGGTATGGTTGGCTGGTTTGCGGCTCGCGGCTCGCGGCTCGCGGCTCGCGGGTTCGGCTCCGGCTCAAGCCCAAGCCCGGCCCGCCCTCCCAAGCCCCCGGTTCCGGGCTCCCGGCTTCCGGCTCCCAACCCCCCGGCAAGCCGTGGCGGCAGTCAGCCCCCGAACGCGCCCCATCATCCGCCCGGCCGCTGCCTCACGGCGGCCGCGACCTGCGCGGCCCACACCGCGCACGCGGCTGTGCCGGGATGGAAGCCGTCGGCGGCCATCAAGTGGCGTTCGAGCGGCAGGTCGACCCGCAGGAACGTGCAGTGCGGTTGCCCGCCAGCCCAGCCGGCGAGCGCCGCGTTGAGCCGCTTCGCGCGCCGCCCCAGATACCACGCGAGCGGCTGCGGCAGCGCCGGGAAGCGCTCCATCGGCGGCACAGCCGACAGGATCGCGTGCCCGACCTGGAAACGCGTGGCGAGCAGCCGCACCAGCTCGGCCTGCTGCGCGAGCCAGCGTGCGGGCGGCACGCCGCCCGTCACGTCGTTGACGCCGAGCGACGTCACGGCCACGTCGAACGGCTCGGCCGGCTCCGCGGCGAGCCAGTCGACCAGCTCCCGCGTGGTCAGGCCGGTGCGTGCGAGCAGTTTCCAGCGCACGCGGTGCGTGGCCGCCAGCGCGTTCGCCAGTTGCCCGGCGAGCGCCTCGTGCTGCGTCGCGACCCCGACGCCCGCGGCGGCCGAATCGCCGACCACCAGCACGCGCAGCGGTGGGCCGTCGCCGGCCACGCCGTCGCGCGGGCCGGCCGCCTCGGGCAGCCGCGGCGTGACGCGGCGCACGTAGCGGCCTTGCGCGAACAGCAGCGGGCCGAGGGCAGCGGTGGCGAACGGGTATCCCATGAGGTCGATCCTGCGGTGGTTGAAACGCATTGAAGCGGGCCGGCGCGGGTGCCGCCGGGGGAGTGCATATTGTGTCCGATCGCAGCGCGAACAGGGCCAGATTGGCCGAGCGGACAGCCGCGACCACGCCGAACGGACAGGGGGCGCCCGCCCGGCAAGCCCGCGCGCCCCCGTCCGGCGGCGTGCCCGAAATACGCGCGCCGACGTGTTAACATGCGCGTCCTGCCCCGCGTGTCCGCCTGCTTCGCCAGCCTGCCCCGCACGGCATCCTCCCGGCGTCCGCCGTCAACCAGCAACACCATCCGCCATCATGTCCGCAGGCCTCAATCCCGCTCAGAACGAAGCGGTGCGCTATCTCGACGGTCCCTGTCTCGTGCTCGCCGGCGCGGGCAGCGGCAAGACACGCGTGATCACGCAGAAGATCGCGCACCTGATCGAAGCGAAGGGCTTCGAGCCGCGCCATATCGCCGCCGTCACGTTCACGAACAAGGCGGCCGCCGAAATGCGCGAGCGCGTGTCGAAGCTGCTGGAAGGCAAGACGCTCACCACACCGGGCAAGGAAGGCCGCAAGGTGCCCGTCAACCAGCTCACCGTCTGCACGTTCCACTCGCTGGGCGTGCAGATCCTGCGCCAGGAGGCCGAGCACGTCGGCCTGAAGCCGCAGTTCTCGATCATGGATTCGGACGACTGCTTCGGGATGATCCAGGAGCAGCTCGGCACCACCGACAAAGGGCTGATCCGCAAGATCCAGAGCATCATCTCGCTGTGGAAGAACGGCCTGATCATGCCCGACGAGGCGATGGCGAACGCCGCCAACGAGGACGAGCACCAGGCCGCGCTGGTCTACCGCAACTACGTGGCGACGCTGCACGCGTACCAGGCGGTCGACTTCGACGACCTGATCCGCCTGCCGGCCGAGCTGTTCGCGAAGAACGAGCAGGTGCGCGACCGCTGGCAGAACAAGTTGCGCTACCTGCTGATCGACGAGTACCAGGACACCAATGCGTGCCAGTACGAGCTGCTGAAGCAGCTCGCGGGCCCGCGCGCCGCGTTTACGGCGGTCGGCGACGACGACCAGGCGATCTACGGCTGGCGCGGCGCGACGCTGGAGAACCTCGCGCAGCTCGGCAAGGATTTTCCGAAGCTGCACGTGATCAAGCTCGAGCAGAACTACCGGTCGACGGTACGAATCCTGACCGCCGCGAACAACGTGATCGCGAACAACCCGAAGCTGTTCGAGAAGAAGCTGTGGTCCGAGCACGGGATGGGCGATTCGATCACCGTCACGGCGTGCAACGACGAGGAACACGAGGCCGAATCGGTCGTGTTCCGGCTGTCCGCGCACAAGTTCGAGCGGCGCGCGCAGTTCCGCGACTACGCGATCCTGTATCGCGGCAACTTCCAGGCGCGCATCTTCGAGCAGGTGCTGCGGCGCGAGCGGATTCCGTACGTGCTGTCGGGCGGCCAGTCGTTCTTCGACAAGGCCGAGATCAAGGATCTGTGCGCGTACCTGCGGCTGATCGCGAACGCCGACGACGATCCCGCGTTCATCCGTGCGGTCACGACGCCGCGCCGCGGCATCGGCAACACGACGCTGGAAGCGCTCGGCTCGTTCGCGGGGCAGGCGAAGGTGTCGCTGTTCGAGGCCGTCTACATGGGCGGGATCGAGGCGCGGCTGTCGGCGCGCCAGGTCGAGCCGTTGCGGATGTTCTGCGACTTCATCCAGCGCCTGACCGAGCGCGCGGACAAGGAACCCGCGACCGTCGTGCTCGACGACATGATGGAGGCGATCCACTACGAGGCGTACCTGTACGACGCATTCGACGAGCGGCAGGCGCAGTCGAAGTGGCAGAACGTGCTCGAATTCCTCGAATGGCTGAAGCGCAAGGGCACGAAGCCCGAGACGGACGCCGTCGACGGCGAGGCCGAAGGTTTCCACAACGCGGACGGCCTCGCCGATACGGGCAAGAACCTGCTCGGCCTGATCCAGACCGTCGCGCTGATGTCGATGCTCGAGGGCAAGGACGAGGACCCGGACGCCGTGCGGCTGTCGACCGTCCATGCGTCGAAGGGGCTCGAGTATCCGCACGTGTTCCTGGTCGGCGTCGAGGAAGGCATCATGCCGCACCGCGGCGGCAGCGAGGACGACGGCCCGATCGACAACGAGCGGATCGAGGAGGAGCGCCGGCTGATGTACGTCGCGATCACGCGCGCGCAGCGCAGCCTGCACCTGAACTGGTGCAAGAAGCGCAAGCGGGCGCGCGAGACGGTCGTGTGCGAACCGTCGCGCTTCATCCCGGAGATGGGGCTCGACGAAGCGCCGCCGCCGACGCCGGAAGAAGCGCCGATGTCGCCGAAGGACCGGCTCGCGAGCCTGAAGGCATTGCTGCAGAAGTGATGCGATGGCGCCGCCGCCGTAAGCACGATGGCGCGACGAACCGGCAACGCCAAAACGAAACCCCCGCGATGCGCGTGCGTCGCGGGGGTTTTTTACGGATGGCGGGAGGCGGGTGTTACTTCGCCGAGTTGACCATGTAGTCGACGGCCGCCTTCACGTCGGCATCGGACGCGTTCGACCCGCCCTTCGGCGGCATCGCGCCCTTGCCGTGCAGCGCGTAGTTGTAGACCGTATCCATCGAGTCCTTCAGGCGCGGCGCCCAGTCTTCCTTGCTGCCGAACTTCGGCGCGCCCAGCACGCCGGCCGCGTGGCAGGCCTGGCAGGTCGACGCGTACAGCGCCTTGCCGGCCGTTGCCGCGTCGGCCGGGGCGGCCGCGGGCTTTTCGCCGGCCTTCGGGATCGCGGCGATCGCGGCCATGGCCGCGGCGGCCTGCGCGTTCGACGCGTCGGCGCCCGACGCGGGCGCGCCGCTGGCGGGCTGCGCCGCATTGGCGGCCGGTGCGGCCGGCTCGGGGAAGTTCGCGCCGTCGTTGTTCGCCATGTAGACGATCGCGCGGGCGATTTCATAGTCGCTGACGTCGTCGGGGCTCGTGCCGCCGCGCGCCGGCATCGCGCCCTTGCCCGCGAGGGCCGTCTTCAGCAGCGTGTCGAAGCCTTGCGAGATGCGCGGCGCCCAGTCGTCCTTGTTGCCGAACTTCGGCGCGCCGGCGGCGCCGGTGCCGTGGCAGGTCACGCAGACGGCCTTGTAGACCTCCTCGCCGGTTTTGTACGTGCGGGGTGCGTTGGCGTCCTTCACCTCGACCTTCGCGATGGGGGCGATACGTGCGGCGACCTGCTCGTCGGATAGCGCGTCCGTGCCGGCGCCGGAACGGAACGCATGGTTCGCGTAATTGGCGAACAGGACGATCAGGATGATCGGAATCGCGAACGACGCGATGATGACGGCAATCAGCTGCCCGGGGGTTTTGACGGGAGATTCGTGGGGTGCTTCGCTCATGCTTGCCTCGTCTCCATGAATAGGAATTGTGAGCGCGGTGCAACGGCAAAATGGCAGTCCAATGAAGCACGGACGATTATAGACGGAACGTTTACATCACGGCGAGCGGCGCGATGGCGCGTGTTTACCCGCACGCAGCGGCGCCCGGCGGCGATTCGGCGGGCAAGGTGGACGCGTCTTGGGAAACCGGGTATCCTTGCCGTCTTGCCAATCGTGGGCGGCCTGTATATGGGGTCGCTTCACTGTCTCACGCGCCCGTAGCTCAATGGATAGAGTACTGCCCTCCGAAGGCAGGGGTTGCTGGTTCGATCCCAGCCGGGCGCGCCAAATAGCCTGATTCCAGGCGTCGAATTTCCCGATCCGTTTTCCTGAAGTCGTCCAGGCGTAGCGTCACCGCACGGCAATCGCATCGTCATCGGCCGGGCCGTTCCCACGCTATTCCGCCGCCTTTCCGTCGTGCGAGAATCGCCCGCAACGACAACTCCAAGCGTCGATCGCGGCGGCCGTCCGCGCATCGCGCCGACTCCCGATGGCTGCCATCCCGTCTACCTCGACCGCAGTCGCTGCCTGCCCGCTGACCGATGCGCAGCAGGCGCTGCTCGCGCGTCTGTACGCGTATTCGCCCGACGATCCGCATGCGCCGCTGCCGTACAGCCGGCGCCTCGCCGAAGCCGAAGGCTGGTCGCACGACCACGCGCTGGCCGTGATCGACGAATACAAGCGCTTCGCGTTTCTCGCGCAGGCGGCCGGGCATCCGGTCACGCCGTCGGTCGCGGTCGATGCCGCGTGGCATTTCCATCTGCAGTACACGCTCGAATACTGGGATGTCTTCTGCGCCGATGTGCTGCGCGCACGGTTGCACCATATGCCCGGTACCGGCGCGCCCGACGAGGCCGCCGTGTACGCGCAGCGCTACCGCGACACGCTCGACAGCTATCGTCGGCTGTTCGGCTGCGAGCCGCCGGCAGCGATCTGGCCGCGTCCGGTCGACCGGACGGCCGAGGCGGATGCAGAGGCGCAGCAGACCGAGCGCATGGCCGCCGTGGCGCCGCGCCGCGCATGGCGCGACCGTCTGCCGAAGCTCGTATGGCCGGCGGCGGCCGCGAGCGTCGCCGCGACCTGCGCATCGGCGCAGGATCTCGACGTGCTGGACTACACCGGGCCGCAGTTTCTCGCGTTCTACGTGCCGGCCTGCATTCTCGCGTTGTTGCTGATCGTCGCGCTCCAGGCCATCGAATTTCGCATCCGGCGCTGGGGCCGGCGCACCCGCAAGGCTTCGTCCGGGCTGAGCGCCGACGAAGTCGCCTATCTCACCGGCGGCGAAGCACGGGTCGCGCAGGTCGTGACGATGTCGCTCGCGCATGCGGGCGCGGTCGACTTGTGGAGCGTTCACCGGCAAGGCAGCTACGTGAAGATCGCGGATCTGGCACGCGCGGGCCGGTACGACGACTACTGCGCGTGGCTCAACGAACAACCGTCCGGCACCGTACGCTACGGCATCTTTCGGGAGCGGCTTGCGAGGTACGCGCAGGAGATCGTCGACGGGATGCGTGCGCAGGGCTGGTTCTGGGCGCCCGGCGAGTTGCGCGCGTCCCGGATGGCCGCGCGCGCGATCGCGCTGCTCGTGTTGGGCACGGGCGCCGCGAAGCTTGCGGTCGGTTTGAGCCGCGGGCGGCCCGTGCTGCTGCTGTGCATCTGCATGGCGGTGTTCGCGATCGCGTACCGGATCGTCGCTGGAAGGCTGACCGGCTTCGGGCGCGGCGGCGCCACGGCGGCCGGGCGCGCCGCGCTGCTCGAGCGCCGGAACGCGCACGATCCGCGGGCTGCGCGCGACGCGCGGCACGTACGCAGCGCGCAGGGAGCGTCCGGGATACGCGACGCCGAACGTGACGATCCGGACCCGTTGCTGTGGACCGCAGCGCTGTTCGGTGCAGGCGCGCTGGCCGGTACCGTATGGTCGGCGTATGCAGGCCCGGTGCTGGCGGCCTCGCAGGTCTCGTCGGCCGCCGCGGCGAAAGCGGGCGGTGGCACTTCGTCCGACTTGTCTGACAGCAGTTGCTCGTCGTCGAGCTGCAGTTCGTCGAGTTCGTGCAGTTCCAGCTCGTGCAGTTCGAGCAGTTGCGGGGGATGTTCGTCGAGCTGAGCGGACGGCCGGTGTCGTTCAGCGAGGCCTCGCCACGCCCGGGGTGACGGGGCCATCGCCCGAACAACCGCGTGGAATGGGCTCAGATCGTCGCATCGCGTGCGTGCGTGCTTCGGTAACCTGTCAATCGACGCTCTCCGTGCCGAAATGGTCGCCCCGGGCGCGACACGCGTCGCGCATGCCGGGCTGCCGCCGTGACGGCCGGACGGGATGAATGTTCGCCGCTTTGCCCAGCCCTCCATGACGACGCCAGCTTCCGACGTTTCCGCGTGCGTTCAACACGCCGCGACCTTGTGCCAGAACGGACAGTTTGCCGACGCACTGTCGCGCGTCGCGCCGCTGCTCGATGCGCCCGCGGTGGACGTCGCGGCGCTGCACGTCGCGGCCGTCTGTGCGCTGGGCCTGAACCGGCTGGCGGATGCCGAGGCGTGGTGGCGGCGCGCGATCGACGCGATGCCGGCGTTCGAGCCCCCATACGACGGCCTTCACGCGCTGCTGCTGTCGCAGGAGCGCTTGCCCGAAGCCGAAGTGATCCTGCGCCGGCAGCTCGCCTCCATCACGCCGTTGCGCGCATCGCACCATCATCGGTTCGGCAAGGTGCTCGAAGCGCTCGGCCGGCTCGACGAAGCCGAGCAGGCGTTCGGGCAGGCCCTGTCGATCGAGCCGCGGTCGCCCGACGTGCTGACCGATCTCGGCAACCTGCTTCGCATCCTCGTCCGGCCCGCGGAGGCGGAGCTCGCGTACCGGCTCGCGATCGCCGTTCGCGCCGATCATGTACTCGCGCACGCGAATCTCGGCGCGATCCTCGTCGACATGCAGCGGTTGCCGGAAGCGGAGGCGGCCAGCCGGCAGACCATCGCACTGTGTCCGGATCATCCGGAAGCGCATTACAACCTCGGCGTCGCGCTGCAGAACCTCGATCGGCTGTCCGAAGCGGAGGCGGCCTATCGCGACGCCATCCGCTGCCGGCCCGGCCTGCCCCAGGCACACAACAATCTCGGCTGCGTCCTGCGTGCGCAGGGCCGCCACGACGAAGCGGCCGTCGCGTTCACCGACGCGCTGGCGCTCGCGCCACAGATGGCCGAGGTGCACTACAACCTCGGCACGACCTTGGCACATGCGGGCCAACTCGACGAAGCCGAACGCGCATACCGCCGCGCGCTCGACCTGCGCGCCGACTATGACGACGCGCGCTTCGGGCTGGCGACGTTGCTGCTCGGCCGGGGACGATTCGAGGAAGGCTGGCGCCGCTACGAATCGCGCTACGAGCAGTCGACGTTCGTGCACCGCCGAACCCGCGAGGTACTGCGGTGCGCGCAGTGGCAAGGCGAGCCGCTAGCCGGCAAGACGCTGCTCGTGTGGCAGGAGGACGGTCTTGGCGACATGCTGCAGTTCAGCCGTTATTTCTCGGAATTTCGCGCGAGGCGGGCGGCGCGGGTGGTGTTCGCGTGCCAGCCGGCGCTGCATCGGCTGATGGAGACGGTCGACGGTGTCGACGCGGTGCTCGATCACGAGACGGCCACCGCGCAGGCCGCGCAATTCGATTACTGGACGAGCCTGTTGAGCGCGCCGATGCACGCGGGCACGACGCTCGACACGATCCCGCCGCCGGTGCGGTTCGTACCCGATCCGGCACGCGTCGCGCACTGGGGCGCGCGCCTCGATGCGCTGCCGGACGGCCCGCGCGTCGGCCTCGTATGGAAAGGCAACCCGAAGCATCACAACGATGCGCACCGTTCGCTGCCGTCGCTGGCATTGCTGACGCCGCTATGGAGCGTGCCGGGCGTGAATTTCGTGAGTCTGCAGAAAGGGCAGGGCGAGGACGAAGCGCGCCAGCCGCCGGGCGGGCTGCCGTTGCTGCACCTGGGCTCGGAGCTCGACGATTTCGCCGATACGGCCGCGATCGTCGCGCAACTCGATCTCGTGGTGTGCGTCGACACGTCGACCGCGCATCTGGCCGCATCGCTCGGCAAGCCCTGCTGGGTGCTGCTGCCGAATCAGGACGTGGACTGGCGGTGGATGCACGACCGTGAGGATTCGCCGTGGTATCCGGGCACGGTGCGGTTGTTCCGGCGCGGGCGCGGCGAGAGCTGGATTCAGATGGCCGAGCGGCTGCGGGGGGCGTTTGCCGAGCATTTCTCTGCGGCATGCGTGACGGCGGACGAAACGGCGCATGGCGTCTGACATGACGGCGCGCGCGGCACGGGCGCGGCGACACGGCATACTGCGCGAAACGCGACCCGGGTGCCGCTGCTTATCAGTTCAATCGAGGCCCTTGTGGAAAACATCGTCATCGTCGGCTCTTCCGGTCACGCCAAGGTCGTGATCGACATCGTTGAACAAGCCGGCCGGTACCGGATCGCCGGGCTGATCGATTCCTTTCGCCCCCCCGGCGAGGAGACGCTCGGCTACGCGGTGCTGGGCGCCGAGCGCGATTTTCCACAACTGGTCGACAAACACGGGATCGCCGGGCTGTTGGTCGCCATTGGCGACAATCATGCACGCGAGAACGTGACGGCTGGTCTCGCGGCGCTCGTGCCGGGATTGCCGCGCGTGTCGGCGGTGCATCCGGCGGCGCGCGTCGGCAAGGCGTCAACGATCGGCGCGGGCACGGTCGTGATGGCCGGTGCGGTAATCAACCCGAGCTGCGCGATCGGCGAAGGATGCATCGTCAACACGAATGCGTCGCTCGATCACGACGGCGTGATGGAGGATTTCTCGAGCCTCGCGCCCGGCGTCGTCACGGGCGGCAACTGCCGGATCGGTCGCGGTGCGGCGATCGGCCTCGGTGCGCTGCTGCGGCACCGGATTGCGGTCGGCGAGCACAGCGTCGTTGGCGCGGGTGCGCTCGTCCTGCACGACGTCGAGCCGTACACGGTGGCGTACGGCAACCCGGCGCGCCGGATCCGTGCGCGCGCGGCGGGCGACCGTTACCTGTAGACGCGGCGCGTCAGAAGGCGATCAGCTCGACGATGCGGCGGACCATGTCGTCGCTGAGCGCCGGGTAGATCGGCAGGCACAACACCTTGCGCGCGGCCTCCGTGGCGACGGGCAGATTGTCGCGGCTGGCGGACGGCAGCCCGCGGTACATCGGAAATTCCGAAATCAGCGGATGGAAATAGCGGCGCGCGTACACGTCGTAGTCGCGCAGCTTCTGGTACAGCGCATCGCGGTCGAGCGGATAGTCTTCGTCGACGAGGATCGCGAAATACGCATGGTTCGCGACGGTCTGGCCGCCGAGCGGCACGCAGCGGATGCCGCGCACGTCGGCGAGCAGCGTGCGGTACAGCGCGTCGATCTCGCGGCGGCGCGTGAGTGCGCCGTCGATATGCTGCAACTGCAGCATCCCGAATGCGGCGTTGATCTCGCTCATCTTGCCGTTGATGCCGGGCGCGACGACCGTGACTTCATCGACGAAACCGAAGTTCTTCAGGTGATCGATCCGCTGCTTGGTCTTCGCGTCGGGGCAGATGATCGCGCCGCCCTCGAACGTGTTGAACACCTTCGTCGCGTGAAAGCTCAGCACCGACAGGTCGCCGTGCGCGAGCACGCTGCCGTCGGCGTTCTGCACACCGAACGCGTGCGCCGCATCGTAGATCACGCGCAGGTTGTAGTTGTCGGCGATCTTCTGGATCGCGTCGACGTCGCACGGATTGCCGTAGCAATGCACGGGCATGATCGCGGTGGTCTGAGGCGTGATCGCCGCTTCAATGCGTGCGGGGTCGAGATTGAGCGTGCCGGGCGCGACGTCGACGAATACCGGCTTGATGCCGTTCCACAGCAGGGAGTGTGCGGTCGCGACGAACGAGTACGGTGTGGTGATCACCTCGCCGGTAATGCGCAGCGCCTGCAGCGCGGTGACGAGCGCAAGGGTGCCGTTCGCGAACAGCGACAGGTACGGCACGCCGAGATAGTCGCACAGCGCGCGCTCGAACTGCTGGTGAAACGGGCCGCCGTTCGTCAGCGTGCGGCTCTCCCAGATCTTCTCGAGATACGGGAGGAATTCCGCGAGCGGCGGCAGGTGAGGTTGCGTGACGTAGATGCGTTCGTGCGGCAGTTGCGCGACGGACGATGCGGGCAGGCTGGCGGTCATGATGGTCTCTCTCGATAACGCGCGGCGTTTAGGCCTCGGCAGCGGCCGGTGCGGTCGCCACGTCGTCGAACAGCGGCGTGTCGAATGCGGTGACGGGCTCTCCCGCGCACCAGCGGGTCCACATCGTGCGCAGCGCGGACGACAGCCCGGCCGCGACGACGGCCGGCCGGAACGCGGCGGATTTCCCGCAGCGCGCGCGCAGGCCGGCGCGAAGCGCCTGCAGCGCGGCGGTGTCGCGGCCGAGCGCCAGCGCCCGCGCAACGAAGTCGTCCTCGTCGGTCGCGATGTACGCATCGAGCCCGACGTGCTGCAGCCAGCCCGCGCTACCGCGCCCGGCCATCGTCGCGCCGGGGAGCGTCACGGTCGGCACGCCCATCCACAGCGCATTCAGCGTGGTCGTCGACCCCGTATACGGGAACGTGTCGAGACAGAGATCGACGCCGTGGTGCTGTTGCATGTAGACCGGGATGTTCGAGCGCCGGTGGAATGTCAGACGGCCGACATCGATGCCCGCCGCAGCGAACCACTGGGTCAGGGTGTGTTGGTCGCCGGCATTGCCGATTGCGCCGAGCGCCATGCGAGCGGTCGGATCTGCATGCAATACGCGCGCCCAGACCTCAATGACGTGCGGGCTCAGCTTGTTCAGGCGGTTGAAGCTGCCGTAAGTCGTATAGCCGTTGTGCCGTGCCGGCAGCAGGTTGACCGGCGGGCAGTTGGGCGGCGGCATGAACGGCGCGATCGCCGGCAGCCGGACGATCTGCTCGACGAACTGGTCTTCGAACGCGCCGTGCGGCGCGACGAAGCGGTCCGACAGGTAATAGTCCATCTCGGCGAGGCCGGTCGTGGCCGGATAGCCGATCCATGACGCCTGCACCGGCGCCGCGCGCTGCGCCAGCGCGACGAGCCGGTTGCGACCGGTATGGCCCGACAGGTCGATCACGATGTCGAGCCGGTCATTGCGCAGGCGTTCGAGGAAGGCCTGGTCGCTCATGCCGGCGACGTTGCGCCAGCACGTCGCGTGGGCCTTGAAACGATCGGAGGTTGCATCTTCCTCGACGTGATTGTGATAGAAGTGCATCGCGATGCCGGTGTCTGCTGCGAGACGCTCGATCACGGGCACAGCGTAGGAGGCGACTGCGTGGTTGAACAGGTCGCCCGACACGAAACCGACCCGCAACTGGCGCGCAGGATCGCGCGGATTCGAGAACGCAGCCGTGCGCTTGCGCTTGTGGTTGTCGTACCGCTGGCCGAACTTGCGGTGCTCCGCGACGAGCATCTCCGGATCGAAGTCGCTGCTGTGCGCGATACAGAAGAGCATGCTGCTGTGGGTCACGTTGTCGGTCGGGTCGATTTCGATCGCTCGCCGCAGCCAGCCGAGTGCCTCCTGTGTCGCACCCTGTTCGAGCAGCACGAATCCTAGCGTGCCGTTCGGGGCGGCAAGGCCGGGTGCGAGTTCGACCGCACGCCGGCAGGCGGCGATCGCTTCCTCGGGGCGACGCAGCGCGAAAAGGACGAGACCGTGGATCCGTAACCCCTCCGGATGGTCTGGCCGGAGCTCAAGCAGGCGTCGGCACTGTTCGTCGGCTTCCGCAAGACGGCTCATTACCCGCAGCGTATCGGCAAGCAGGATGCGCACGAGCACTTCGTCCGGCAGCAATTCGACCGCGCGCAGACCGGCGTCGATCATCTCTGCATAGCGACCGTCCTTGTGCAACGATGCGGACAGCGCGCGCCAGCATGCGCCGTCGTCCGGATAATCAGCGGCAAGCCGTTGCGCAAGCGTAGTAGCTTCCGCGTACTTGCCTTTGCCGAAAAGCGCGGCGTGCTTCTGGAGCAAATTCTGTGGGGCTCGGGGCGCCGGTTTGCCGGCGTTCTCGCGCACTGGCGCAGTGGCTGCGGTTTCCTTGATGATCGCTGCTTCGATGTCACTGGAGGCTGCGGTTGCGGCCGCTGCGGTCGGGAGCACCGAATCGGGCATCGCCATTTGCGCGATCAGCCCATCGAGTGCGGGGCCGCGCACACCGCGCTGCTGCGCAAGCTCGACGGCGATCCACGCCGCGGGTGTCTGCCCGCTGCGGTGCAGTGCATGGATGTAGCTGACCCAGTAGTAGCCGTTGGTCGGATTCGCGCCGAGCGCGGCTTCGAAATGCGGCACCGCGTCGGCCGGTTGACCCGTATCGACCAGCAGCACCGCGAGGTTGTAATGCGCATCGCCATGCGCGGGCACCGTGTCGAGGATGGCCTCGTACAGTGCCCGGGCGTCGTCGAACGCGCCGCTGCGCTGGCGCTCGAGCGCGTTGTCCATGACGAGCGCAATGTCCTGCGCAAGCTGCTGTTCAGGCGAGAGCGCGGCGGAGGCGGGCAGTTCGGTCGAGAACATGATGAAATCTGCGGAAAGTCGGTCGATACCATTATGGGTAGCGTGCCGTCGCGCCGATGCCGCGAGGTGACGGGAAAAGCCCGGTCAGTTTGGCCGATTGACCGATTGACCGATTGGCCGGGGCCGGGCCGGCTGGTGGCTCCCCCAAAAAAAAGCCCGCACGAGGCGGGCGCGGAGGCGAACGAGCACGCCCTCACATCAGCGTGTAGTTCTTGTTGTCGGGTTGGCGGCGCATGCGTGTCGAGCACGCCGCGCGGCGGGTCTTAACGGTTCGCGATGCTCTGGTACTGGCCGACGGCCTGCACGCGGTTCATTGCCGCCTGGTATTCGTCGGTCAGCTCCTGCTGCGCGCGTTGCGCGCCGGCGAAGATCCGGTCGTTGCTGGCCTGCATGCGGCGGATCGCGGCGATGCCGACGGGCGGCTGGTCGGTGGAGAGCAGCGCGATGAGCGACCCGCGCGCATCGACGAGGCGCACGGCCTCGGCCCAGTCGGCCATCGCGGCCGCGTGTTCGATCGCATCGGTGAACGCGTCGATCTGCGCAATCAGTTCGGTCTGTTCCATCTGGGCTCTCCTGTCCGGCTAGCGGTCAGCTCTTGTTGTTCGCCAGCGCGCCGCCGCTGTTCGCGCCGCCGAACAGCTGGGTCAAGTATTGTGAGTTGCTGTTCATCGTCGCCATCAGCGTGTTGAGCGCGGTGAACTGCGCCTGGTACTGGCTTGTGAGCTGGGCTGCGTAGTTCGACAGCGTCGTCTGCTGCTGGGCGACGTTTTTCAGATCGTTGCTGAGCGCGGTAGTACGCGCGGCGATCAGTCCGTTCGTCTTCGTGTAGTTCGTGATGTTCGTCGTCAACTGCTCGCCGATCCCGTTGGTCGAGTTGAACAGCGACGCGACACCCGTCGGATTGTTCTGCAGCGCCCCGTTGAGCGCCGTGCTGTCGACCTTCAGCGTGCCGTCGGCCTGCAGCGTGACGCCGATCGACGCGAGGTTGACCGTCGAGCCGTTGCTGGTCACGCCGCTCGCGACGATCGATGCGAGTGCGTTCTTGATCGTGTTCAGCGTCGAGTCGCCGAGCAGCGGGCCTTGGGACGACGCGCCGGACGTGAAGCTCGACAGCGAGCCCATTGTCGTGACGAGCGTGTTGTAGAGCGTCGCGAAGTTGTTGATCGCGGCGGCCTGGGATTTCGTGTCGGTCGCGACCGTCAACGTTTGCGGCTGCGTGGCGCTGACGGCGGCGCTGGTCAGGTTCAGCGTGACGCCGGTGATCGCGCTCGTCACGGTGTTGCTCGCGCTGGTGCCGGCGATCCCGTTGATCGTGAAGGCGGCGTCCTGCGCGGCGGTGCTTTGTTTCCACGCTGCGCCGCTATTCGCGGACGTGATCGTCGACTGGCCGCCCGTCGTGCTGGCCGTCGACGTGACGCCGAGGCTGGACAGGCCGTTGTCGCCGGCGACGTTGCTGAGCGCGACGCCGATCGTGCTCGCCGCGCCGGTCGGCGTCGAGCTGAGCACGAGGTGGGCGCCGTCGCTGCCGTTGACGACCGACGCGACGATGCCCGGGTTGCCGGTCGCGGTGTTGATCGCGGCGGCGATACCGGACAGTGTGTTGTTGGTGCTGTTGACGTCGACGGTAAACGACTGGCTGCCGAGCGACAACGTCATCGTGCCGGTGCCGAGCGCGGTCGACGCACCGAACGCGGCCGACGACAGCGACTGCGACGTCGCGATCTGCGTGACGCCGACCGAATAGCTGCCGGCCACCGCGCCGGCGCCCGCGGTCGCGGTGAGGCCGGTGCCGCTCGCGGTCGCGGTGAAAGTGTTCTGCAGCGAGCCGTTCGACAGCGTCGTGAGGCTGGCCTGTAGTGCGCTCAGCGCGGCCGACAGCGCGCCGTACGCGGAAATCTGGGTGTTGTCGCTGCTTTGCTGCGCGTTGAGCGCGGCGGCCTGACCGGCGGTTTTCGCATTGACGAGTGCCGTCACGAGCGAGTTGACGTCCATCGACGAGTTGCCGGTCGAACCGCTGATGATCGATTGGGCAGCCTGCTGCAGCTGGCTGTTGGCCGAATTGTTGGCGGCTGTGACGGCGGAATTGATCGTCGACATCGTAGTGCTCCGTGCGGCGGATGATCCGTGGAATTCTGGGTGAAGACCTGGCGGCGGGGCAATGCCCCGCGCGCCAAGTGCCTGCGGCCGGGCCGCGCATTACGCGGGGCCCGGCCATCGGTTGCTACGCGATTACTGCAGGAGCTTCAGGACCTGCTGCGGCAGCGAGTTCGCCTGTGCGAGCACCGAGATGCCTGCTTGCTGCAGCACCTGGTTCTTCGACATGTTCGCGGTTTCCTGCGCGAAGTTCGCGTCGGTGATCTGCGACTGTGCCGACGACAGGTCGGTCGATTCTGCCTGCTGCGACGTGGCGATTGCCGTGAAGCGGTTTTGTGCCGCGCCGAGTGCCGCCTGCACGTTGTTCACCGTCTGCAGCGCGTTGTCGATCGACACCATCGCGACGTTCGCTCCGCTGACCGTACTGATGTCGAGGTTCGACACGGTAGCCGGCTTGTTGACGGCGTTGATTTGGGCAACTGCGTTCGAGATCGCGGTGAGCGATGCCGACGACATGCTGCTGCTGGTTGCGCTCGAGCTGATCGCGATCTGCGTGACGGTCGTGCCGTTGGATGCAGCAGCGGTCGACGTCGTAAAGATTGCCGATGCCGTTGCGCCCGTGATCGCCGTGCCGTTCTGGTCGGTGAACGTGAAGCCGCCCTTGCCGTCCGACGTCACGTTGACTGCCGTGATCACTGCACCCGACGACGTGTATTTGCCGGCGGAGTCGAGGCTCAGGCCCGTGACCGTGCCGACCGTCTGGCCGCTCTGAACGACGCCGCCGCCGATCTGCGCCGCCGACATGCTTTGGCTCAGGTCCAGCGAAATCGTCTGGCCGACGTTCGCGCCGACCTGGAACGACACGATGCCTGCGTTGCCGTTCAGAATGTTCGTGCCGTTGTACGTCGTTTGCGACGCGATACGGTTCACTTCCTGGATCTGCTGCGAAACTTCCTGTTGCAGTGCTGCCTGGTCGGTCGTGGACATCGTGCCCGTCGACGCCTGGACGGCCAGCTGGCGGATACGCTGCAGGCTGTTCGTCAGCGACGACAGTGCGCTCGAAGCCGTTTGAATCATCGACACGCCGTCGTTGGCGTTCGACACGCCCTGGTTCAGACCGTTGATCTGGGTCTGCATCCGGGTCGAGATCGCGAGGCCTGCTGCGTCGTCCGCTGCGCTGTTGATGCGCTTGCCCGACGACAGGCGCGTGATGGCCTGGGACAGGGCGTTTTGCGAGCCGTTGAGGTTCTGCTGTGCAACCAGCGAGTTGATGTTGCTGTTAATTCCGAGCATGGAAAAATCTCCTGTGTAAGCCGAAAGCCCTGGAAAGCCGTTTTGGCGTCGGCGGAAGCACTCGTTCATTGCTGGCCGCCTCAGAGCAGGATTTCGGCGCACCAAAACAAAACTTGAGGGGCACTTGGAGATTCGGCCCGATTTTTTATCCTTCTTTGTCATTTCGGACCGGCCCCGCGCGATGCCGGATTAAACGGGGGCAGAAACGGGCCCCATGCGGTTTCGGCACGCAGTCGTGACGCTGTGCACACACGACCGACAAAAGGGTGGTTTTGTCTGTGATTCCCTGCTATGATGGCGGGCTGAATTGAGATTTTCTGTCACGCCTTTGCCGGTTTCGGCATGTCTGCTGGCAGTCAAACGCGGCGCTGCACGCGGTTGTGAAGCGTACTCGCGGTGCTTTCCGCCTCTCTTTTCCGGCCTCCGAGGCCGTATTTCCGCTCGTTTCGCCTGTTGTGGGAACGCTCGGATGGCCGGTGCGTGGCGCTTGGCCGCTACGTTTTTGACCGTTTAAGCAATTTAGGAACGACATGACGACGATTCTTCTGAAAGAAAACGAGCCGTTCGAAGTGGCGATTCGCCGCTTTCGTCGCGCTATCGAAAAAAATGGCCTGATCGCTGAACTGCGTGAGCGCCAGTCTTACGAAAAGCCGACCGCAGTCCGCAAGCGCAAGAAGGCAGCAGCCGTCAAGCGCCTGCACAAGCGCCTGCGCAGCCAGATGCTGCCGAAGAAGCTCCACTAAGAGCGTCTGACGGTTCGCCGCGAAACGGCGGAGTGTGCCTCGAAAGAGGCCGCTCCGCCGTTTTGCTTTTGCAGGCCGGGAAAATCCCGAGGCCGACGGGCCGCGCGGCGGCGCCGGCCGGAGGCCTGCGGTATGCAGCCGCCGGCCGCCGCGTTCAGAAGTCGATCTTCGCGCTCAGGCTTACCGTGCGCGGATCGCCCGGCTTCACGTAGTCCGCGTACTGGTATTCCCAGTAACGGCGGTTCAGCACGTTGTCGATCGATGCGCGCAGCGTCACGTCGTGGCGGCCGACCCGCGTCAGGTAGCGCGCGCCGGCGTTGACGACGAGAAAGCCCGGCGCGTCGAGGCCGCCGGCCGCGCGCAGCGGCGTCGCGCCGGTGAATTTCGCGTCGACGCCGAGCGTCAGGCCCGGCACGCCCGGCACCGCATAGCCGAGGTCGCCCGCGAGTACGAAGCGCGGCGCGCCGGCGACACGGTTGCCGTTGTTGCCGATCCCGTTCGCGTACCACGCGTCGAGCAGCATCGCATCGACGCCCGCGTTCCAGTGCGCGCCGAATTTCGCGCGCGCGCCGACCTCGATCCCCTGAATGATCGATTCGCCATCCTGCACGTAGACGTTCGCGGCGTTCGCGTATTCGGCGCTGCGCTCGATGCGGAACAGCGCGGCCGTCGCACTCCAGCGCGCGTGCTCGCTCTTGATCCCCAGCTCGTACTGCTTGCTGCGCAGCGGCTTGAGCACCTGGCCCGCGTTCGCGTAGACGTCGTTCACGCGGCTGCCGGGCTCGAGCGACTCGGCGTAGCTCGCGTACGCGGTGGTCGTCGGCGCGAGCTTGAACATCACCGCGAAAGTCGGCGTCACCACGCCGTTCTGGCGGTAACCGGGGTCCTCGGCGCCGCTTGCCTGGAACGCGCGCTGCTCGTAGTTCATGTAGCGCACGCCGGCCAGCACCGACCAGCGCTCGGTCAACTGCACGGTGTCGCTCGCGAACAGCGATTTCTGCACGATCTCGCTCGTGCGGTACTGGATGAAGCCGTGCGGACTCTCGTAGCGGTACGGATTCGGCGCATAGAGGTTGCCGGCGCCCAGCGGCACGAACACGCTGTTCGCCGAATAGTCGTTCGCCTGCTTCTGCCACGACGCGCCGAGCACGATCTGGTGGCTGAAGGGGCCCGTGCGCACCTTGCCCTCGACCATCGCGCGCCATTGGCTGAAGCGGTGATCCTCCATGCCGACGTAGCGGCTGTCGGTGTAGTTGCCTGCGGCGTCCTGCAGGTACAGGGTGCTTTCGTTGCGTCGGCGTGTCGCCTTGCTGTAGCTGTACGCGACGTCGAGCTGCCAGTCCGGCGCGAGCTGGTATTGCAGCCCGGCCGTATAGAGCTGCAGGTTCGTGTTCAGGTACTGGTCCTTGTCGCCCAGGTTCGTCGACCCGCCGCTGATCGTGGCGGGCAGTGCGCCGCCCGGATAGCTGCCGGTGAAGATCGACGGCGTCTGGCCGGTCGTGCGGCGATCCTGGTACAGCGCACCGAACGACACGGAGAGGTCGCGCGTCAGGTTCGCCTGCAGTGCGAGCGACACGCTGTCCCGGCGGATGTTGCCGTCGTTGTACGTCTTGCCTTCCTCGTGCGTCGCATTCAGCCGCGCGCCGAACATGTCGTTCGGCCCGAAGCGCTGGCCGAGATCGACATGCTCGGTCCATACGTTGGTGCTGCGGTAGCTGACATCGACGCTGCGCACCGGTTCGGCGCCCGGCTGCTTCGTCACGTAGTTGACGATGCCGCCCGGCGTCACGAAGCCATACAGGAAGCCGCCGAGCCCCTTCAGCAGTTCGACGCGCTCGAGCTGCTCGTACGGCATCGTGATGCCGTACGTGACGAATGGCAGCCCGTCGATCTTGTAGCCGTTCTGCCAGTCGAGCTGCATGCCGCGCACGGTCATGTAGCTGGCCCACGCGCTGTACGCGCCGCTGTTGTCGGACACCGACGCGTCGTTCGCGAACACGTCGCCGAGCTTGTACGGCTGGCGTGCCTCCAGTTCTTCCGACGTGACGATCGTCGTCGAGAACGGCGTGTCCAGCTGGCGGCGGGTGCCGAGTGCACCGGTCGAGATCGTGTCGGTCAAGTGTTGGGGCGAATCGTGCGCGGCCGTGATGTTCAGGGCAGGCAGGACCGCGGCGTCGCCGGATGAATCGTCCGCATGCGCAAGCGAGGCGGCAAGGCAGGCGAGGGCGGCGGCCACGCGGCGTGGACGGACAGGAGGGCAGGCAAGGCTGACGGTCATGGCGAGCGAGCAAAAATGCGAGTAAGAATCATTCGCATTGCGTTAAAATGTCGCGCATCGTATCAAAACCCGCCCACCGCGCAACAATTCCATGCCGCGTACAAGGGCATCCGGCCTTGCCTGACCCGGCCGGGTGACCGTTGCGCGGCGCCCGACATCGAATGAACTGCCTCCCGTCGAATCGGGGCCGCCGCTCGTGCCGGCCCGCCTTCCTTTCGCTGCGCACGCGATGAATGCGTTCCTGCGACCGTTTCTCGTCCGCCTGCACCGTTGGTTCGGACTCGCCATCGCGCTGTTCCTGTTCGTCGCGGGGCTCACCGGCGCATTGATTGCGTGGGACCACGAGCTCGACGCGGCGCTGAACCCGGATTTCTATACCGCGCGCAGCGGCGCGGCGCCGCTGGCGCCGCTCGAACTCGCGGCGCGCATCGAGGCGGCCGATCCGCGCGTGCAGGTGACCTATCTGCCGCTCGCGGTCGAACCGGGGCACACGCTGCAGGCGGGCGTGATGCCGCGTACCGATCCGGCGACCGGCCAGCCGTACGCACTCGGTTTCAGCCAGATCGCCGTCGATCCCGCCACCGGTGCGGTGCAGGGCCGCCGCGAATGGGGCGCGCTGTCGCTCGCGCGGCTCGACCTGATGCCGTTCATCTACCGGCTGCACTATTCGCTGTTCCTGCCCGTGTACGGCGGGATCAACTTCGGGTTCTGGGTGATGGGCGTCGTCGGCATCGTGTGGGCGATCGACAGCCTGATCGCGCTGGTGCTCGCGTTTCCGAACCTGAAAAGCTGGCGCAAGTCGTTCGCGTTCCGTGTGCGGCGCGGCGGCTATCCGCTCGTGTTCGACCTGCACCGCTCGGGGGGCGTGTGGGTGTGGGGGCTGCTGCTCGTCGTCGCGGTCACGTCGATCTCGATGAACCTTGCCGTTCCGGTCGTGCGCCCGTTGGTCTCGCTGGTGTCGCCGCTCGCGGAGACGCCGTACACCAATCCCGAGCATTTCCCGCCGGCCCCGGCGGGCAGCCAAGTGCTCCCGCGCGAGCGGATCGTCGAGATCGCCCGCTCGGCCGGCCGCGACGCGGGGATCACCGCGCCGCCGGGTGCGCTGCTGTTCGCTCCGGCGATGAACGCCTATGCGGTCGGGTTCTTCACGCCGGGCAACGACCATGGCGACGTCGGGCTCGGCAATGCGTGGCTGTACTGGAATGCGGTGACCGGCAAACCCGTCGCGGCGCAGGTGCCGGGCCGCGGTTCGGCTGGCGACCTGTTCATGCAGGCGCAGTTTCCACTGCACTCGGGGCGGATCGCCGGTGTCGCGGGACGTGTCGCCGTGAGCGTGCTCGGCATCGTGATCGCGATGCTGAGCGTAACGGGCGTCTGCATCTGGGTGAAGAAGCGCAGCGCACGCGGGCGGGCCGCGCGGAGCACGCGGCCGGTCGTGCCGGCGTCGTCGTCGCGCGCCGCGCGGTAAGGGCCGGGCGGCAAGCACCGAGCACCGAGCACTGAGCACTGAGTACCGAATACCGAATACCGAGTACCGAGTACCGAGTACCAAGCACCAAGCACCAAGCACCAAGCACCAAGCGGACGGTGCTATCGTCGCAGGTCGGCGGCGCGGCACCGGCGCCGAACTTGCCTCCGCGCCGTCAGCCCGCCTTGCGCCGGCGGGCCGGCTGCTTGCCGCCGAGCGCCGCGCATTGCGCGTGGCACGGGCAGCCGGCTTCGTGATCGTTGACCATGCCGGTCGCCTGCATCAGCGCATAGCAGATCGTCGAGCCGACGAACTTGCAGCCGTATGCCTTCAGCGCCTTGCTGAGCGCGTCGGACTGCTCGGTCGACGCGGGCGCGTCGCGGTATGACTGCCACGCATTCTGGACTGGCGTGTCACCGACGAACGACCACAGGAACGCGGCGAGCGACCCATGCTCCTCCCGGATGCGCTGCACCGCGCGCGCGTTGGTGACCGCCGATTCGACCTTCGCGCGATTGCGCACGATGCCCGGGTTCTCCAGCAATTTCTCGATGCGCTTCGGCGTGAAGCGCGCGACGGCATCGACGTCGAAATCGGCGAACGCTTCGCGATAGCCCGCACGTTTGTTCAGGATCGTCGACCACGACAGCCCGGCCTGCGCGCCTTCCAGGATCAGCATTTCGAACAGGTGGCGATCGTCGTGCGACGGCACGCCCCACTCGGTATCGTGATAGTGAGCGTCCGCTTCCGTCTTCACCCAGTTGCACCGCTGCGACATCGTCTGCCTCGTTTTCAGTGTCGATTCGATCGCGCCAGCATAGCGGAAGCCCTTTTGGCGGGATAGCCGGCCGAACGGCAGATGGGCGCGCGGCGCCGATCCGGTTAAGCTTGGCGCCTGTTCGAATCAGCGGGATGAAGGCATGGCGGCATTACTTTTTGCGATCGGCATCGACGGCGGCGGCACGGGCACGCGCGCGGTACTGGCCGACCGGCACGGGCGCGAGCTGGCGCAGGGGCGCGGCGGCCCGTCGGGGCTCGGTCTCGGCATCGAGCGGGCATGGGCGTCGATCGGCGCGGCGTGCGCGGACGCATTCACGCAGGCCGGTCTCGCATTCGACTGGTCGCAGTGCGCGCTCGGCTGCGGGCTGGCCGGCGTCAACAATGCGGCGTGGCTCGCTGCATTCCGCGCGCAGGCGCCGCTCGGCGCGCTCGCGATCGAGAGCGACGCGTATACGACCGCCGTCGGTGCGCATGGCGGCGCGCCGGGGCTCATCGTCGCGCTCGGCACCGGCAGCATCGCGGCGGCGCTCGACGCGGCCGGCGCGTGCCGAATCGCGGGCGGCTTCGGCTTTCCGTCCGGCGACGAGGCGAGCGGCGCGTGGCTCGGCGTGCGCGCGCTCGCCTACGCGCAACAGGCGCTCGACGGCCGCGTGCCGCGCGATGCGTTCGCCACGGCCCTGCTCGCGGAAACGGGCGCGCAGGATCGCGATGCGCTCGTCCAGTGGTCGTGCGACGCGAACCAGACGATCTATGCACGTCTCGCGCCGATCGTGTTCGCGCACCGCACCCATCCGGTCGCGCGCGCGCTGATCGCGCAGGCCGGCGACGAGATCGGCAAGATGATCGACGCGCTCGATCCGCAGCAGGCGTTGCCGGTCGCGCTGTGCGGCGGGCTGGCGGACGCGCTCGCGCCGGCCGTGCCGGCACGGCATGCCGCGCGGCTGCGCGCGCCGCTCGACGATTCGGCGCATGGTGCGCTGCGGCTCGCGCTCCAGGCGTTGCGGGCGGCGGAGGCGGGCTAAGCCAAGCCGAGCGGGGTGCGTACGGTGAATGCCGCGTCGCAGCAGCACTGCGGGCGGCAACCGCCCGGCAACCGCCCGGCGCGCTACCGGGCACGACGTTAAAATGACGCTTCCTCCGTGCCCCGAGCGCCACTCTCCCGCCCCATGTACAAAGTCATCGCCACCGATCTCGACGGTACGCTGCTGAACAGCGACCACCAGCTCGACCCGTACACGATCGACACCGTTCGCCGGCTCGACCGCGACGGCGTGCAATTCGTGATCGCCACGGGGCGCCACTATGCGGACGTCGCCGGCATTCGCGACGTGCTCGGCATCCGGCCGTACCTGATCACGTCGAACGGCGCGCGCGTGCATGCGCCGGACGACACGAAGATTCACGCGCAGGACATCGACGCAGCGATCGTGCGCAGCCTCGTGCAGCCGGCAGTCGTCGGCGCGCACGGCCGCGTGATCGTCAACCTGTTCACCAACGACGGCTGGCTGATCGACCGCGACGCGCCGCACCTGCTCGAATTCCATCAGGATTCGGGCTTCCGGTACGACGTGATCGACATGGCCGCGCACGACGGCGCGGATATCGCGAAGGTGCTGTATATCGGCGAACCGGCCGACCTGGCGGTCGTCGCCGAGCAGATGCGCGTGCAGTTCGGCGACGCGCTGTACGTCACGTACTCGCTGCCCGACTGCCTCGAAGTGATGACCGCGAACGTGTCGAAGGGGCGCGCGCTGCGCGCGGTGCTCGCGCGGCTCGGCGTCGATGTCGGCCACTGCATCGCATTCGGCGACAACATGAACGACATCGATCTGCTCGAAACCGCCGGTCATGCGTTCATGATGAACAACGCGAACCCCGACCTGATCGCGCGGCTGCCGCACGTCCCGCGGATCGGCAACAACTTCGACGCGGGCGTCGCCCGCCATCTGCGCACGCTGTTCTCGCTGGAAGACGACGTCGTCGCGTCCTGAGCGTCCTGAGCGTCCGCCCCGGGCGCGTGTCCCGCGCGGAAATGAAAAACGGGCGCCAGGGGCGCCCGTCGAAATTACCTGCCTCGATGTTCTTCGACAGCGTGAGGCTCGCTGCTCTGCTCGCTTGACCCCGTAGTGTTTTATTCGCTTGTGCGAGCGGATGCCGGCAGCAGGTCGACGGCGTCGTCACGCCCGGCGACCAGCGGGTAGATGATCCCCGCGAGTACCGCGCCGATCAGCGGCGCGACCCAGAACAACCACAGCTGGCCGATCGCGTCGCCGCCCACGAACAGCGCGGGGCCGGTCGAGCGTGCCGGGTTCACCGACGTGTTGGTGACCGGAATCGAGATCAGGTGAATCAGCGTCAGGCACAGCCCGATCGCGATCGGCGCGAAGCCGGCCGGCACCCCGCGCTTGTCGGTCGCGCCGAGGATCACGAACAGAAAGAAGCCCGTCATCACGACTTCGCAGATGAACGACGCGGTGAGCGAGTAGTGGCCGGGCGAGCGATCGCCGAAGCCGTTCGTCGCAAAGCCGCTGCCGACGACGTCGAAACCCGGCTTGCCGGTTGCGATCAGGTACAGCACGAAGGCGCCGAGCGTGGCGCCGACGACCTGCGCGACGATGTACGGCGCAAGATCGCGTGCCGGGAAGCGGCCGGCGACCGTCAGGCCGACGCTCACCGCCGGATTCAGGTGGCAACCCGAGATGTGGCCGATTGCGAATGCCATCGTCAGCACGGTCAGGCCGAAGGCGAGTGCGACGCCGGCAAAGCCGATGCCGAGGCCCGGAAAGGCGGCGGCCAGCACGGCGCTTCCGCACCCGCCGAGCACCAGCCAGAACGTGCCGAATACCTCTGCAGCGAGACGCTGAGAAAGATTCATGTAAGGACCTCGTCCAAGTGGGTTGAAGACCCCGGCCGACGCAACGGATTTATTTCGTCGTCCGGAATTGGTCTGGATTATAGGAAATGAATCGGGTTCGGGAGGGTAAACGATTGTTAAATTTGAATGGCTGACGAATGCCTTTTATTAGAATAAGTCCGCATTCTCGATATAGACGATTCGGTTAAAGATGGCAGCATTAATTTCGAAGGGCAGGGCGGCAGTGCGGATGACGTAACGGACGTTGGTGTCCCGGCCGGATTCGCCGGGGCCGCATCATCGAAAAGGGGAGTCGAAAAATGTCTCAATACGCGAAACTCAAGGCGCAGATCGCCGATCTGCAGGCCCAGGCGGACGACGTGCGCCGCCAGGAAGTGGCAGCGGTGATCGCCGATGTCCAGCGAATGATTGCCGAATATGGCCTGACGGCCCAGGACCTGGGCTTCGCGGAACGGGCGCGGCGCGGGCGTCCGCCGAAGAAGGCGCCGTTGCCGCCGAAATACCGCGATCCGAAGTCGGGTGCAACCTGGAGTGGGCGCGGCAAGCCGCCGAATTGGATCGTCGGCAAAAACCGCGATCGTTTCCTGATCGAGTGACCGAAGGCCAAATGGAAAGAGCCGCATCGACGATGCGGCTCTTTTGCTTTGCGGGTTTTGCGCGCCGATTTCGGCGCGGATTTACGGCCTATTTCCGCGCGGATTTTCGCGTCAGGCGCCCGCGACCCGGCGCAATGCCGGTTGCTTGGTTGCCGCGCACAGCGATTCGTAAGTCTCGACGTAACGCTGCGCCATTGCCTTCGCGCTGAAACGCGTGTCGAAACGCTCGCGGATCGCGGTGCGCGACAGGCTGTCGATCCGGTGCAGCGCGCCGACCGCGCCCTGCACGTCCTCGACGATGAAGCCGGTCACGCCGTCCTCGATCACTTCCGGCACGGAGCCGCGGTTGAACGCGACGACCGGCGTGCCGCAGGCCATCGCCTCGATCATCACCAGGCCGAACGGCTCCGGCCAGTCGATCGGGAACAGCAGCGCCTTCGCGCCGGACAGGAACGCCGGCTTTTGTGCTTCGTTGATCTCGCCGATGAATTCGACGTGCGCCTGGCCGAGCAGCGGCTCGATCACTTCCTTGAAGTAGTCGGCGTCGGCCTTGTCGACCTTCGCCGCGATCTTCAGCGGCAGCCCGCTTTGCGCGGCGATGCGGATCGCGGTGTCGACGCGCTTTTCGGGACAGATCCGGCCGAGGAACGCGAGGTATTCGGGCTTCACGTCCGGCTGCGGCGTGAGCAGCGTGTCGGGCAGCCCGTGGTACACGGTGCCGGCCCACGCGGCCTGCGGCAGCGGCTTGCGCTGGTTGTTCGAGATCGACACGACCGGCGAATCCGGGAACGCGTCGAACACCGGCTGCAGCTCCGGCAGGTCGAGGCGCCCGTGCAGCGTCGTCACGTACGGCGTGTCGAGGCGCGACATCAGCGGGAACGGCAGGTAGTCGAGGTGGAAGTGCAGCACGTCGAATTCGTGCGCGACCCGGGCGACCTGCTCGAGGAGCCGCATATGGGGCGCCATCGAATCGCGGACCGACGGGTCGAGCCGCAGCGCGCGCGGCCACGCCGCCTCGAGACGGGCCGACGTGACGGAGTCGCCGCTGGCGAACAGCGTCACGTCATGGCCGAGTTCGACGAGCGCCTCGGTGAGGTAGGACACGACACGCTCGGTGCCGCCGTAGAGTTTCGGCGGGACGGCTTCGTACAGCGGCGCGATCTGGGCAATTCGCATGGATGTTCTCCTGTGTCGATCCGGGGCGCGATGACGCCGAGGCGGATCCCGTACAAGGTTGCGGAACTTGCCGACGCACGCGGTTGGCGGTACGTGGCCGGGCTCTGGGCGGGTGCGCGGAGCGCCGGACGGCAAGCTGCGGGGCGGGCCGGCACGGCTCGCGCCGCCGCCCATTGGAGTCCATTATCGATATCGCCCTGAGGGGTTCGAGTGTTTTTTCAAACACTTAAGGCTTGTTACACGATGAAATACGCGAAAACCCCGAGAAAAAGGGCGCGGAATCGGGAATCGCGACAGCCATAACTATTGTTGCGCTATCGTGAAAAAGCACTATAATTTTTACCGATCCGATTGTCGGCAGCCTTGCCGGCAAGCCTTCCACCCTTGGCGTGGCGGCCATCGGAGCCCTTCGCAACCGAATTCGCGTTGCAACCCGTTTTTCCGATTCCTTTCAATTCGCCTTGTCGGAAAAATTCCTACACGGTTTACAGACAAATCCTGCACGGCATACGCCACTTCGCTGATACCGACATAAATCCCGTTTGGCCAAAATTCGCCCTGTAAGACTATAAACGAGCCGACTGAGCGCCCGGTGCGCGCTGATCGAGCAAACGTTTTCATAACATGAATGGCCAAAGCAAAGCTTTTTAACGGGGGAATCATGAGCGCTACCAGCGAAATGCTCAGTGAGATCAAAGAGGTCAACCTGTCGTACCTCCTCCTCGCGCAGCGACTGCTGCGGGAAGACAAGGCGATGGGCATGTTCCGCATGGGCATTTCCCAGGAACTCGCCGACGTGCTCGCCAACCTCACGCTCGCGCAGACCGTGAAGCTGGCCGCGTCGAACCAGATGCTGTGCCGCTTCCGCTTCGATGATCACGCGCTGCTGTCGTCGCTCGCCGACAAGGGCCGCAGCGATGTCGTCGCGCACGCCCACTCGGCCATCCTGATGGCCGGGCAGCAGGTCGAAGGCGTCCGCTGATCCATCCCGCCTTGCGTTTGTCCCGGCGCGCCGCGCCGGCCGGCAGCGTGTTGGCCATTCATTCGCACAACGTCAAGCGGACGGTTATCACCATGGCAAGCAAAAGCGTCGTGATCGAGGTGAAGGAAATCACCCTCGCCATCGAACTGATCGAACTGGGCGCCCGGCTGCAGCTGCTGGAGGCGGAGACGAGCCTGTCGCGGGACCGTCTGATCAAGCTGTACAAGGAACTGAAGGGCGTATCGCCGCCGAAGGGGATGCTGCCGTTCTCGACCGACTGGTTCATGACGTGGCAGCCGAACATCCACTCGTCGCTGTTCTACAACATCTACCGGTTCATGCAGGACCACGGCCGCTGCGAGCCGATCCAGTCGATCGTGAAGGCGTACCGGCTCTATCTGGAGCACGTGAACCTGTCCGGCGACGAGGCCGCGCTGAGCCTCACGCGGGCGTGGACGCTGGTGCGCTTCTTCGATTCGGGGATGCTGCAGATGACCCCGTGCACGCGCTGCGGCGGCCACTTCGTCGCGCATGCGCATGATCCGCATCAAGGTTTCGTGTGTGGTCTCTGCCAGCCGCCGTCGCGCGCCGGCAAGACCCGCAAGGCCGCCGCCGCGCGCGCCGAACTGGCCGCCGCCGTGGCCTGAGCGCCGGGCCGGGCAAGGCCGGACGGGGCGCAAGCGGGGCCCGAGTGGCGCCCCGCGGGCCGCGCGAATCGTCCGCGCATTGCTGGTAAACACCGGCGGGCCGCCGCCGGGCGGCCGCGAAAGTTTTCCTGCCGACTGCCGTAAACCTGTTTAACGGCGGTCTCCCCGCCGGTCTTTCGTGAGGGACAGGCAGTGCTGATTATCGTGGGAACACTCGTGACGCTGTTGTCCGTCTTCGGCGGTTATGCGCTGGCAGGCGGGCATCTGGGCGCCTTGATCCAGCCCGTCGAGATCCTGATGATCGTGGGCGCCGGCGTCGGCGCGTTCATCCTCGGCAACGGCGGCAAGACCATCAAGGCCACGCTGCGCGTGCTGCCGACGCTCTTCAAGGGTTCGAAATACACGAAGGACGTCTATATGGAGCTGATGGCGCTGCTTTACGTGCTGCTCGCGAAGGCACGCAAGGAAGGCACGCTGACGCTCGAGGCCGACATCGACGATCCCGAAAAGAGCCCGATCTTCACGCAATACCCGAAGATCCTCGCCGATCGCCACATCGTCGAATTCCTGACCGACTACCTGCGCCTGATGGTGGGCGGCAACATGAACGCGTTCGAGATCGAGAGCCTGATGGACGAGGAGATCGAGACGCACCACACGGAAGGCGAAGGCCCGGCGCATGCGCTGATGCGCGTCGGCGACGCGATGCCGGCGTTCGGCATCGTCGCGGCCGTGATGGGCGTCGTGCACACGATGGCCTCGGCCGACAAGCCGCCCGCGGTGCTCGGCGCGATGATCGCGCAGGCGCTGGTCGGCACGTTCCTCGGGATCCTGCTGTCGTACGGGCTGATCGGGCCGCTCGCGAGCCTCGCGGAGCAGCGCGTCGCCGAGTCGACCAAGATGTTCCAGTGCATCAAGGTGACGATCCTCGCGACGCTGAACGGCTATGCGCCGGCGATCGCGGTCGAGTTCGGCCGCAAGGTGCTGTTCTCGACCGAGCGTCCGTCGTTCTCCGAGCTCGAAGAACATGTTCGCCGCGTGAAGGCGAAGTGACGCGGAGCGACCGATGAGCAAGAGCAAGGATCGCGCGATCGTCGTCAAACGGGTGGCCCCGGCGAAGAAGGGCCACCACGGCGGCGCATGGAAGCTCGCGTACGCGGACTTCATGACCGCGATGATGGCGTTCTTCCTGCTGATGTGGCTGCTGAGTTCGGTCACGCCGGTGCAGCTGAAGGGGATCGCCGAATACTTCAACATGCCGCTGAAGGCCGCGATCCTCGGCAGCGGCGACCGCAGCTCGCAGGAGTCCAGCATCATCAACGGCGGCGGCCGCGACCTGTCGAGCGTCGACGCCGGCACGCTGCGCCGCACCGACGGCACGACGTCGCTCGCCGAGCGTCTCGCGAAGGCGGGCGACGACAATTCCCGGTCGCAGGCGCAGGGCGCGCAGGACCGGCTCGAGCAGACGCGCCTGCACGACCTGCAGATCAAGCTGATGGCGGCGATCGAGGCCAATCCGACGCTGCGCCAGTTCAAGCAGCAGATCCGCATCGATTCGACGCTGATGGGGCTGCGCATCGAGATCGTCGATTCCCAGAAGCGGCCGATGTTCGCGATGTCGAGCGACCACGTCGAGCCGTACATGCGCGACATCCTGCGCGAGATCGGCAAGACGCTGAACGACGTGCCGAACCGGATCATCGTCCAGGGCCATACCGACGCCGTGCCGTACGCGGGCGGCGAGGGTGGCTACAGCAACTGGGAGCTGTCGGCCGACCGCGCGAACGCGTCGCGCCGCGAGCTGATCTCCGGCGGCATGGACGAGGCGAAAGTGCTGCGCGTGCTGGGCCTCGCGTCGACGCAGAACCTGAACAAGGCCGATCCGCTCGATCCGGAAAACCGCCGGATCAGCGTGATCGTGCTGAATCGCAAATCCGAAGAAGCGCTGATGCGCGACGACGCGACGACGACGACGCTGTCCGCCGACGCGGCCGGCTCGAAGCTGCTCGCGCAGCAGCTCGGCGGCCCGACGCCGGCGGTGCGTCCGGTCGTGGCGAGCGCCGTCGCCGTGGCGCCGAAACCCTGACGTTTCCGAGACAGACATGATCCGAACCATTCTCGCCATCGACGACTCCGCGACCATGCGTGCGCTGCTGCAGGCCACGCTTGCGCAGGCCGGCTACGACGTGACGGTGGCGCCGGACGGCGAAGCCGGCTTCGACATGGCGGCGACGGCGCCGTACGACCTGGTCCTGACCGACCAGAACATGCCGCGCAAGAGCGGGCTCGAGGTGATCGCCGCGCTGCGCAAGCTGACCGCGTACGCGGACACGCCGATCCTCGTGCTGACGACCGAGGGCAGCGATGCGTTCAAGGACGCCGCACGCGACGCGGGCGCGACCGGCTGGATCGAAAAGCCGATCGACCCGGGCGTGCTCGTCGAGCTGGTCGCGACGCTGTCCGAGCCGGCTGCCTCCTGACATGAACGCGACGAATTCAACCGGTGACCGGGCATGACTCTCGACATCACTCAGTTCTACCAGACCTTTTTCGACGAAGCGGACGAGCTGCTCGCGCAGATGGAGCAGCTGCTGCTGAACCTCGACGTCGATGCGCCCGATCCCGAGGATCTGGCGGCGATCTTCCGCGCTGCGCATTCGATCAAGGGCGGTGCGGCGACGTTCGGCTTTTCCGCGCTGACCGATACGACGCACATCCTCGAATCGCTGCTCGACCGCGCGCGCAACCATGAGCTGACGCTGACCAAGGAAATGATCGACGCGTTCCTGGAAACCAAGGATGTGTTGTCCGACCAGCTCGTCGACTACCGTGCGAGCGCGGAACCGGACGCGGCCGCCGCCGCGACGATCTGCGCGAAGCTCGAACGGTTGAAGGCCGAAAGCGGCGCGGGGGCGCCTGCTGCGGCCTCCGAGCCTGCGCCGGCCGCGCCGGTTGCACCGGTCGCCGCCGTGGCGCCCGCCGTCGTCGACCCCGCCGCTGCCGGCGATCGCGCACCCGACCATGTGGTCGAACAGGCCGTCGCGGCCGCGCATCCGGCGGCCGACGCCGATGCCGGCGGCCCGCACCTGAAGATCACGCTCGTGGGCGTCGACGCGAAGGATCGCGAACTGCTCACCGAGGAACTCGGTAACCTCGGCCGGATCGTCGGCCGCGAGGAAACGGGCGCCGACTTGTCGCTGTGGGTCGAATCGGACGTGCCGTCCGACGACATCGTCGCGGTGTGCTGCTTCGTGATCGACGAAAGCCAGATTCGCGTCGCGCACGGCACGGCGCCGGCCGCGCAGGCGGCGCCGGCCGCCGAGCAGGGCGCCGCCGCCGAGGCTGCCGAACCGCCCGCCGCCGCCGCGCAGCCGGCACGCGTCGAGGTGTTCGCGCCGCCGCCGGCCGCGCCGCTAGCAGTTGTTCCGGCACCGGCGCCGGCCGAGCCGGCCGCCGCCGCCCAGCAGCCGCAGCCGCAACAACACGCACAACCCCAGCCGGCCGAACACGCGACGCCGGCCGCCGCCGCGCATCACGACGACAAGCGCGCGCGCCCGGCCGCTGCCGCCGCGGCGGGCGCCGAAGGCAGTTCGATCCGCGTCGGCGTCGAGAAGGTCGACCAGCTGATCAACCTCGTCGGCGAACTGGTGATCACGCAGGCGATGCTGGCCGAGACGGCGACCGCATTCGATCCGGCGCTGCACGACCGGCTGTTCAACGGGATGGCGCAGCTCGAGCGCAACGCGCGCGACCTGCAGGAAGCGGTGATGTCGATCCGCATGATGCCGATGGACTACGTGTTCAGCCGCTTCCCGCGGCTCGTGCGCGACCTCGCCGGCAAGCTCGGCAAGCAGGTCGAACTGGTCACGTTCGGCCAGGCGACCGAGCTCGACAAGAGCCTGATCGAACGGATCATCGATCCGCTCACGCACCTGGTGCGCAACAGCCTCGACCACGGCATCGAGACCGTCGACAAGCGTGTCGCCGCCGGCAAGGACGCGGTCGGCCAGCTCGTGCTGTCGGCCGCGCATCACGGCGGCAACATCGTGATCGAGGTGAGCGACGACGGCGCGGGCCTGAACCGCGAGCGCATCCTCGCGAAGGCCGCGAAGCAGGGCATGCAGATCTCCGAGAACATCAGCGACGACGAAGTCTGGCAACTGATCTTCGCGCCGGGCTTCTCGACCGCCGAGACGGTGACCGACGTGTCGGGCCGCGGCGTCGGGATGGACGTCGTGAAGCGCAACATCCAGTCGATGGGCGGTCATGTCGAAATCTCGTCGCAGGCCGGCCGCGGCACGACCACGCGGATCGTGCTGCCGCTCACGCTCGCGATCCTCGACGGGATGTCGGTCAAGGTGGGCAGCGAGATCTTCATCCTGCCGCTGAACTTCGTGATGGAGTCGCTGCAGCCGTCGAACGACGACATCTACACGGTCGGCAACGGCGAGCGCGTGGTGCGCGTGCGCGGCGAATACCTGCCGCTGGTCGCGCTGCACGAGGTGTTCTCGGTCGAGGACGCGCGCACCGACCCGACGCAGGGGATCGTCACGATCATGGAAACCGAGGGGCGCCGCTTCGCGATGCTGATCGACGAACTGGTCGGCCAGCAGCAGGTGGTCGTGAAGAACCTCGAAACCAACTACCGCAAGGTGCATGGCATCTCGGCGGCGACCATCCTCGGCGACGGCAGCGTCGCGCTGATCGTCGACGTCGCGGCGCTGAACCGCGAAACCCGTGCGACGCACGGCGCCCGAGCCGGCGCCGAGCTCGCCGTCTTCTGACTCTCGCCATTCAACCGATTGGGGGCAAACGTGTCTGCTGAAGTCCAAATGATCAATCCGGCCGCGGCGAATGCCGCGACGAGCCGCCGCGATGCGGCGCACGGCGATGCGACGGGCCAGGAATTCCTCGTGTTCACGCTCGGCGACGAGGAATACGGGATCGACATCCTGAAAGTGCAGGAAATCCGCGGCTACGACAGCGTCACGCGCATCGCGAACGCGCCCGAGTTCATCAAGGGCGTGATCAACCTGCGCGGGATCATCGTGCCGATCGTCGACATGCGGATCAAGTTCCACCTCGGCCGCGTCGAGTATGACCACCAGACCGTCGTGATCATCCTGAACGTGTCGAACCGCGTGGTCGGGATGGTGGTCGACGGCGTGTCGGACGTGCTGACGCTGCAGACCGACCAGATCATGCCGGCGCCGGAATTCGGCGCAACGCTGACGACCGAGTACCTGACGGGCCTCGGTACGGTCGACGGCCGGATGCTGATCCTGATGGACATCGAGAAGCTGATGTCGAGCCGTGAAATGGCGCTGATCGAGACACTCGGCGGGTAAGCGCGCCGCGCGCGCAGCAATTTCGGGAGAATCTGCAATGTTGCATAACTGGTCGATCCGCACGACGCTCACGGCGGTCGGACTCATCCTCGTGTGCCTGGCCGCCGCGGTCGGCGGGCTCGGCCTCTACGCGCTGAATCACGCGAGCCGTTCGCTCGACGAGATCGCGCACGTCGACCTGCCGGCGATCCACACGCTGGACGACACGGCCGCGTACCTGCTGCGCTCGCGCGTCGCGCTCGATCGCTTTCGTACGCTGACCGAAGCCGGCAATGCGGCCGACGCGGCGAAGGTGCTCGATCGCGCGCAGGAGCTGTATGCGAAGTCGAACCAGAACTGGCAGACGTTCCAGTCGACGCCGAAGCTCGGTGTCGAGCAGGCGCTCGTCGACGAGCTCACCGCGCGTTACACGACGATCATGAAGGAAGGCGTCGAACCGGAATTCGCCGCGGCGCGCGCGGGCGACATGGCCGCGTACCACGCGATCGCCGACGCGAAGATCAGCCCGATGTTCGTCGCGTTCGACCAGACGGCGGCGGCCGTGATCGCCGCGCTGCAAAAGCGCGCGGAAGACCGCCAGGCCGCGACGCAGTCGCAGATCTCGATGATGATCGCGCTGATCGCGGCCGGCATCGCGCTCGCGTTCGTCGTCGTGATCGCGATCCGCTTCGTCCTGCGTGGGCTGATCGTCCAGCCGATCGAGGACGCGATCGCGCACTTCGAACGCATCGCCGGCGGCGATCTCACGCAACCGGTGAGCGTGTTCAGCACGAACGAGATCGGCCGCCTGTTCGGCGGCATCAAGCGGATGCAGGACGCCGTCACGACGATGGTGCAGGCCGTGCATCGCGGCACCGAATCGATCGACGTCGGCGCGCGCGAGATCGCGACCGGCAACATCGACCTGTCCCAGCGCACCGAGGAGCAGGCCGCCTCGCTGCAGGAAACCGCGTCGAGCATGGAGCAACTGACGGGCACCGTGCGGCAGAACGCGGAAAACGCGCGGCAGGCGAGCCAGCTCGCGGTGAACGCGTCGGACATCGCGACGCAGGGCGGCGACGTGGTCGGCCAGGTCGTGTCGACGATGCAGGACATCGCGGCGAGCTCGGGCAAGGTCGTCGACATCATCGGCACGATCGAGGGCATCGCGTTCCAGACCAACATCCTCGCGCTGAACGCGGCCGTCGAAGCGGCGCGGGCCGGCGAGCAGGGCCGCGGCTTCGCGGTGGTCGCGGGCGAGGTGCGTTCGCTCGCGCAGCGCAGCGCGAGCGCCGCGAAGGAAATCAAGCAGCTGATCGGCGATTCGGCCGAGAAGGTCGACAGCGGGTCGGCGCTCGTCGCGCGCGCCGGCGCGACGATGGACGAGATCGTGCAGGCGGTGCGCCGCGTGACCGACATCATGGGCGAGATCAGCGCGGCATCCGACGAGCAGTCGACCGGCATCGAGCAGGTCAACCGTGCGGTCGGCCAGATGGATGCGGTCACGCAGCAGAACGCGGCGCTCGTCGAGCAGGCCGCCGCCGCGGCCGCGTCGCTCGAGGAGCAGACGCGCCAGATGAAGGCGATCGTGTCGGGCTGGCGCGTCGCGGGCGGCATCGCGCTGGCGCCGGCGCGCGGCGTCGCGCGGCCGGTGGCCCACGAACCGGCGGCGCTGCCGTCGGAAGCGCGCCACGACGCGCCGGTCGCCGCGCTGCCGGCGCCGGCCGCGGCCCAGCCGGTCGCACGGCGCGGCGCGCCGGCATCGCGTGCCGCCGCCCCCGCAGCCGCGGGCGCCGCGGCAGCGGCCGCCGAACCGAAGCGTGCGGCCGATGCGGCCGCGCGCACGCAGAAGGACGCACCGGCTGCCCGTGGCGGTACCGCCGCGGGCGGCTACGGCCCGCGTCTCGCGAAGACGGCCGCCGCGGCGGACAAGCCGGCCGCGAAGCCCGCGCTCGTGCGCCCGGCGCTGAACGGCGAGAAGCCGGCGCTGGCGGCCGCCGGCGCGTCGGACGACGACTGGGAGACCTTCTAAGCCATGTCGCACGCGCGCGCGCCGTTTCGACCCGATGCACCGGATGCCTCGCCTCGCGCGGGCGAGCCGGGGCGCGACTTCGCGTTCACCGGCGCGGATTTCGCACGCATCCGCGCGCTGATCCACCAACGCGCGGGCATCTCGCTGTCCGAGCACAAGCGCGACATGGCCTACAGCCGTCTCGCGCGACGGCTGCGGGCGCGCGGCCTCGACACGTTCCGCGACTACCTCGACCTGCTCGAGCAGGAAGACGATCCGCTCGAGTGGGAAGCGTTCACCAACGCGCTGACGACCAACCTGACCGCGTTTTTCCGCGAGTCGCACCATTTCCCGATCCTGTCGGAATTCGTGAAATCGCGGCCGGCGCCGGTGTCGGTCTGGTGCTCGGCGGCGTCGACCGGCGAGGAGCCGTACTCGATCGCGATCACGCTGATCGAGGCGCTCGGCGACACGGCCGCGCGCAACGCATCGATCCTCGCGACCGATCTCGACACGCAGGTGCTCGCGAAGGCCGAAGCCGGCATCTATACGTACGACCAGGTCAAGCACCTGTCGCCGGAGCGGCTCAAGCGCTTCTTCCTGAAGGGCACGGGCGCGCAGGCCGGCCGCGTGAAGGTGCGCCCCGAGCTGCGCGCGATGATCCGTTTCGAGCAGTTGAACCTGACCGATGCGGACTACGGGATCGCGAAGCCGTTCGACGCGATCTTCTGCCGCAACGTGATGATCTATTTCGACAAGCCGACGCAGGGGCAGGTGCTGTCGCGCTTCGAGCCGCTCGTGAAGCCGGGCGGGCTGCTGTTCGCCGGCCATTCGGAGAATTTCACGTACGTGACGCAGGCGTTCCGGCTGCGCGGGCAGACGGTGTACGAACTGACGCGCGACGCCGCGCAGGGCGTGCGGCCGCGCGGCGCGCCGACGAGCGCGGCGGCCGCGATGCCGGCGCCCGGGCGCGCGCGGGCCGCGGGCGGCGCGCCGGTCTATGGAGAGCGCGGATGAGCGCCCTGCCGATCGCGACCAATCGCTACTTCGACAACCACTTCGAGCGCCCCGGCGTGAAGCTGTTGCCGAACGAGTTCTACACGACCGCCGAGGACATGGTGCTGATGACCGTGCTCGGCTCGTGCGTCGCCGCGTGCCTGCACGACCCGTACGCGGGCATCGGCGGGATGAACCACTTCATGCTGCCGGACGACGGCGCCGATCCGGGCGCGGCCGCGTCGGAATCGATGCGCTACGGCGCGTATGCGATGGAAGTGCTGATCAACGAGCTGATCAAGGCCGGCGGGCGCCGCGAGCGCTTCGAGGCGAAGGTGTTCGGCGGCGCGGCCGTGCTGGCCGGGATGACGACGATCAACATCGGCGATCGCAACGCGGATTTCGTGCGCCGCTATCTGGCGCTGGAGCGCATCCGCATCACCGCGGAAGACCTGCAGGGCGTGCATCCGCGCAAGGTCGCGTTCATGCCGCACAGCGGGCGCGCAATGGTGAAGAAGCTGCGGCTGCAGGTGCCGGGGGTGACCGAGCGCGAAGCCGCGCTCGCGCGCGAGGCCGATCGCCTCCGCGCCGCACGGACCCGCGCGCAGGTCGAGCTGTTCGCCGCGAAGCGGCCTGCCGCGCCGCAACCGGCGCGCCCGCGCATCGAGCTGTTCGGCGGGCGCGGCACGGCGCCGGGCGCCGGGAGCCCGGCCGCGGGGAGCCCGTACGCCGCGAACCTATCAAGAAAGCAGGAGGCCTGACCGCAGTGCAGAAGATCAAAGTGTTGTGCGTCGACGATTCGGCGCTGATCCGCAGCCTGATGACCGAGATCATCAACAGCCAGCCCGACATGACGGTGGTCGCGACCGCGCCCGATCCGCTCGTCGCGCGCGAGCTCATCAAGCAGCACAACCCCGACGTGCTCACGCTCGACGTCGAAATGCCGCGCATGGACGGGCTCGACTTCCTCGAGAAGCTGATGCGCCTGCGGCCGATGCCGGTCGTGATGGTGTCGTCGCTGACCGAGCGCGGCTCGGAAATCACGCTGCGCGCGCTCGAACTCGGCGCGGTGGATTTCGTCACGAAGCCGCGCGTCGGGATTCGCGACGGGATGCTCGACTACGCGGAAAAGCTCGCCGACAAGATCCGCGCGGCGTCGCGCGCGCGCGTGCGCCAGGCGCCGCAGCCGCAGGCCGCCGCGCGCTCGGCGGACAGCGCCGCGGCCGCGCCGATGATCAACAACCCGCTCGTCAGTACCGAGAAGCTGATCATCATCGGCGCGTCGACGGGCGGCACCGAGGCGATCCGCGAAGTGCTGACGCCGCTGCCGCCGGATGCGCCGGCCGTGCTGATCGCGCAGCACATGCCGCCCGGCTTCACGAAATCGTTCGCGCAGCGGCTGAACGGCCTGTGCCGGATCGCGGTGAAGGAAGCCGAGCACGGCGAACGCGTGCTGCCGGGCCATGCGTACATCGCGCCGGGCCATGCGCACCTGTTGCTCGCGAGAAGCGGCGCGAACTATATTGCGCAACTGTCGGACGAGCCGCCGGTGAACCGGCACCGCCCGTCGGTCGACGTGCTGTTCCGCTCGGCGGCGACGCACGCGGGCAAGAACGCGATCGGCGTGATCCTCACCGGGATGGGCCGCGACGGCGCGGCCGGCCTGCTGGAAATGAAACGCGCGGGCGCTCACACGTTCGCGCAGGACGAAGCGAGCTGTATCGTGTTCGGGATGCCGCGCGAGGCGATCGCGCTCGGCGGCGCGGACGAGGTCGCACCGCTCGCCGACATGAGCCGCCGCGTGATGGCGCGCCTGGCGACGATGGGCGACCGCGTGCAGCGCGTGTGAATGGAATGTCACGGGGCGCGTGCCACGATACGCGCCTCGACGGAAACGAATCTGGAAAGGAACGACGATGGACAAGAGCATGAAAATCCTGGTGGTGGACGATTTCCCGACGATGCGCCGGATCGTCCGCAACCTGCTCAAGGAACTGGGCTACACGAACGTCGATGAGGCGGAAGACGGCGCGGCCGGCCTCGCGCGGCTGCGCGGCGGCGGCTTCGACTTCGTGATCTCGGACTGGAACATGCCGAACCTCGACGGCCTCGCGATGCTGAAGGAAATCCGCGCGGACGCGACGCTCACGCACCTGCCGGTGCTGATGGTCACGGCCGAGTCGAAGAAGGAGAACATCATCGCGGCCGCCCAGGCCGGCGCGAGCGGCTACGTCGTGAAACCGTTCACGGCCGCGACGCTCGACGAGAAGCTGAACAAGATCATCGACAAGATGGCCAAGGCCGGGAGCTGAACGTGAACGAGCCGATCCATGCGGCGCTCGCCGGCGCGGCGATCAACGCCGACGGCCATGCCGAAGGCGCCGATTACGCGAGCGACCGGATCCTCGCGCGCATCGGCCACGTCACGCGCACGCTGCGCGATTCGATGCGCGAGCTCGGGCTCGACAAGCATGTCGAGCGCGCGGCGGAAGCCGTGCCCGATGCGCGCGACCGGCTGCGCTACGTCGCGACGATGACCGAACAGGCCGCCGAGCGCGTGCTGAATGCGATCGAGATCGCGAAGCCGGTGCAGGAGCGCATCCAGAACGAAGCCGAGGCGCTCGACGCGCGCTGGGCGCAGTGGTATGCCGCGCCGATCGAGCACGCGGAGGTGCGCGAGCTGATGGACGATACGCGCACGTTCCTGCGCACGCTGCCCGAGTCGACGTCGGCGACCCGCGCGCAACTGCTCGAGATCATGCTCGCGCAGGATTTCCAGGACCTGACCGGGCAAGTGATCAAGAAGATCATGGACATGGTCTACCTGATCGAGCAGCAGCTCCTCACCGTGCTCGTCGAGAACATCGCGCCGGAGCGGCGCGAGCAGTTCGCGGCCACCGCGGCCGCGCTGGCGGCCGAGCAGATGAGCGCGACCGGCAGCCCCGAATCGCTGCTGAACGGCCCGCAGATCGCGCCGGAAGGCAAATCCGACGTCGTTCAGGACCAGGGGCAGGTCGACGACCTGCTCGCGAGCCTCGGCTTCTGATCCTGCCGCGGCGCATCCGCGCGCCCGGTTGCCGGGCGCCCCGTCCTGCGGGGCCGCCGATGCGCGCATTCCCCTTTCCCGCCTCGTTCTCCCGCCCGCCGCGCTTGCGCGGCGCGGTGTCATCCTGCGTCGAATTGACACTTCGCCACACTCCGCAGGCATACTACGCGTCAGCAGCAACGTAGCGTCTCATTCGTAAGATTCATAAGTTGGCAGGCGGCGCGTGCCGACGGCGGCGCCGTCGGCAACGAAGCCAGTCCCTTGGGGGGGAACGTGAAGCTGAAACGCTTGGGCTGGACCGTCGCGCACGCGACGGCTGCAATGGGTGTGCTGTGGGCCGTCCACGCACATGCGGAACTGGGCGGTGCGCCGATGTCGCCGCCGGCGGACGATCAGGCCGCCACCGTGCGCGCGCTGCAGCGCGCCATGCGCTCGGCGGACGGCGCGCAGGCCAGCACGGCCGCCTATACCGTCCGCGAGATCACGCTCGGATCGGGCACCGTCATCCACGAATACACGTCGGCCGCCGGCAGCGTGTTCGGCCTCGCGTGGCGCGGGCCGACGATGCCGGATCTCGCGTCGCTGCTCGGCAGCTATTTCCCGCAGTACACCGCCGGCGTCCAGGCGGCGCACCGGGCGCGCGGCTGGCGCGCGCCGGTGGCGGTCGAGACGAGCGGTCTCGTGATCCGGACGGGCGGCCACATGGGCGCCTTCTCCGGCCAGGCGTGGCTGCCGTCGGCGCTGCCCGCCGGCGTGGCCGGCACCGATATCCAGTGACAGCGGGAGAGCGATCTTGAGCATTCCTCGTACATTCAAGCGCTGGCTCGGCGTGCTGGGCCTCCTGGCCGCGACGGCCGTGCTCGTGACGGCATGCGGCGGCGGCGATGGCGGCGGTTCGGGCAACGGCGGCAATGCCGGCAATACGGGCGGCAACGGCTCGGGCGGGTCTGACGGCAACAGCGGCAACACGGCCGTCGTCACGGTCGGCGCCGGCGCGGCGAACGTGATCAACATCCCGACCATCAGCCTGAAGATCTGCGTGCCGGGCACGTCGAACTGCCAGATCGTCAACAACGTGCTCGTCGATACCGCGTCCTACGGGCTGCGGCTCGTCGGCAGCGCGGTGGCGGGCGTGCACGACAGCCTGCCGCAGGTGACGAGCGGCGGCGCGCCGGTCGCCGAATGCGGCAAGTTCGTGTCGAGCTACACGTGGGGCTCGGTGCGCACCGTCGACCTGTCGATCGGCACCGAGCAGGCGAGCTCGCTGCCCGTGCAGATCATCGGCGACCTCGGCACGACCAACGTACCGAGCTCGTGCACGAACGGCGGCGCGTCGGCCAACTCGACCGGCGCGCTCGGCGCGAACGGGATCCTCGGCATCGGGCCGGCGCCGTACGACTGCGGCACGACCTGCGCCACGTCGACGTCGACGAGCAACAACTACTACGCGTGCCCGAACGGCGACAACGCGCGCTGCACGGTCGCGCTCGTGCCGCTGGCGCAGCAGGTGGCGAACCCGGTGCATCGGTTCGCGAACAACGACGGGGTGAGCGTGCAGATGCCGGCCATCTCCGACAGCGGGCAGGCGAGCGCGACCGGCACGCTGACGTTCGGCCTGCCGAACCTGAGCGGCAAGACGGTGATGACGTCGACCACGACCGGCGACGTCAGTGCGACGTTCCAGGGGCGCAGCGTGACTGCGTTCTTCGATACCGGCTCCAACGCGTATTTCTTCAACGATTCGGCGCAGACGGTCTGTTCGAGGAATACGGAGTTCTACTGCCCGTCGGCGACGACCACCTATTCGGCCACGCTGAGCGGCCAGAACGGCGCGTCGGGCACCGTGTCGATGCCGGTCACGAATGCGGATTCGCTGTTCTCCAACCCGTCGACGTTCGCGTTCAACGACATCGCGGGCCCGTTCGGCTCGTCCAGCTGGCTCGACATCGGCATGCCGCACTTCTACGGCAAGACGATCTACTTCGGGATGGACAAGACCGCGAGCGGCGGCCCGCAGCCGTTCGTCGCGTTCTGACGCGGCACGGCCGGACGCAGGAACGAGGGGGGCGAGCGATCGCCCCCTTTTTTTCGACCCGGCGGGCGCGAGGCTACGGACCGGCGCGCGGCCGGGCGCCGGCATAGCGTCTACGATGTAAGACCGGCACCGGTGCCGGCACGACATCGAGGAGACAGCGCCATGAATCCGCGTATCCAGCGCATCACGCCGTTCCTGTGGTTCGACCGCGACGCCGAGGCGGCCGCCGGTTTCTACGTATCGGTGTTCGACAACGCGCGCATCGTGCACGTCGCGCGCTACGGCAAGGCCGGCGCGCACGCGTCCGGCAACGCCGAGGGCGCGGTGATGACCGTGGCGTTCGAGCTCGACGGGCAGGCGTTCGTCGCGCTGAACGGCGGCCCCGTGTTCCAGATGACGCCGGCCGTGTCGTTCGTCGTCAACTGCCGCGACCAGGCCGAGATCGACCATTACTGGGCGCGCCTGTCCGAAGGCGGCGACGAGCGCGCGCAGCAATGCGGCTGGCTGCGCGACCGCTTCGGCGTGTCGTGGCAGGTCGTGCCCGTGCAGATGGCCGAGCTGATGACCGGCGACCCGGCCCGCGCCGAGCGCGTGATGGCGCAGGTGATGACGATGAAGAAGCTCGATCTCGGCGCGCTGCAGCGGGCGGCGGCCGGCTAGGGCCAGCGCAAGCCCGTTGTCGGCGTGAACAGGCCCGAGGCCGCTTCGGTCGGTCGGGCCGCTCAAGGCCGGCGGCCGGCCGTTTCGTTCCGATGCGCGACATCGTTGCGTCGAGGCCGATTTCCCGCCTTTCCCGGCCGCCGGTGCACCGTTCCCCTGCATCGCGCCGCCGCGGTCCCGCTGGCCGCCGCCGCTTCGCCGCTTCGCCGCTTCGCCGATACGCCGATACGCCGATACGCCGATACGCCGATACGCCGACGCGCCGACGCGCCGACGCGCCGGCCGGCCCGTTTTCCCGCCGCGCCGCGCGGCGTTCCGCCCCCGCTCCGGCCGCGTTCGCGGCGGCTCGCCCGATTCTCCGAAATACCCCCCTTTCCCGGCTTTGCTCGACCGATCGGCGTTTGACGCCTCCATGAATAATCGGTGTCACTGGAAAGCGGCATTTCGCCGTACCCGACTGGAGGCCCCGTGGCAGACGAGAGCGATCTCGACAAGACCGAAGCCGCCACTCCCAGGCGCCGCGAGAAGGCGCGCGAGGAGGGGCAGGTCGCGCGTTCGCGCGAACTGGCTTCGTTCGCACTGCTCGCGGCGGGGTTCTACGGCGCATGGTTGCTCGCGGGCCCGTCGGGCGCGCATCTGCAGGCGATGCTGCGCGGCGCGTTCACGTTCGATCGCGCGACCGCGTTCGACACCCACCGGATGCTGTCGGCGGCCGGCAGCGCGAGCCTCGAAGGCTTCGCCGCGCTGCTGCCGCTGCTTGCGCTGACCGGCGTCGCCGCGCTGCTCGCGCCGATGGCGCTCGGCGGCTGGCTGATTTCGCAAAAGACGTTCGAACTGAAGTTCGACCGCCTGAACCCGATCTCGGGCCTCGGCCGGATCTTCTCGATCCAGGGGCCGATCCAGCTCGGGATGTCGATCGCGAAGACGCTGGTCGTCGGCGGGATTGGCGGCATCGCGATCTGGCGCAGCAAGGACGAACTGCTCGGCCTCGCGACCCAGCCGCTCGGCGCCGCGCTGCCCGATGCGCTGCATCTGGTCGCCGTGTGCTGCGGTACGACGGTCGCCGGGATGCTGGTCGTCGCCGGGCTCGACGTGCCTTACCAACTCTGGCAGTACAACAAGAAGTTGCGCATGACGAAGGAAGAAGTGAAGCGCGAGCATCGCGAGAACGAAGGCGATCCGCACGTGAAGGGGCGGATTCGCCAGCAGCAGCGCGCGATCGCCCGCCGCCGGATGATGGCGGCCGTGCCGAAGGCCGACGTGGTCGTCACGAACCCGACGCACTTCGCGGTCGCGCTGCAATACACGGATGGCGAGATGCGCGCGCCGAAGGTCGTCGCGAAGGGCGTGAACCTCGTCGCCGCGCGCATCCGCGAACTCGCGGCCGAGCACAACGTGCCGCTGCTCGAAGCGCCGCCGCTCGCGCGTGCGCTGTATCACAACGTCGAACTCGAGCGCGAGATCCCCGGTTCGCTGTACTCGGCGGTCGCGGAAGTGCTCGCGTGGGTCTACCAGCTCAAGCGCTTCCGTTCGGAAGGCGGCGCGTTCCCGGCGATGCCGGTCGATCTCGACGTGCCGGCCGAACTCGACAAGGGCACGTCGGTCGCCGCCGACGACGAGCGTGAAGAAGCCGAGGACACCCTCGGCAAGCAAGGGAACGCAGCATGAGCACCCCGACCACCGGCCTGTTCGCGAAGCGCCCGAACGTGCTGGCAGGCACGAACCTGCGCGCGCTCGCGGGCCCGATCCTCATCTGCATGATCCTGGGGATGATGATCCTGCCGCTGCCGCCGATGCTGCTGGATCTGCTGTTCACGTTCAACATCGCGCTGTCCGTGATGGTGCTGCTCGTCAGCATGTACACGATGAAGCCGCTCGACTTCGCGGCGTTCCCGAGCGTGCTGCTGTTCTCGACGCTCCTGCGCCTGTCGCTGAACGTCGCGTCGACGCGCGTCGTGCTGCTCGAAGGCCACACCGGGCCCGACGCGGCCGGCCAGGTGATCGAGGCGTTCGGCCACTTCCTCGTGGGCGGCAACTTCGCGGTCGGCATCGTCGTATTCGTGATCCTGATGATCATCAACTTCATGGTGATCACGAAGGGCGCGGGGCGGATCGCCGAAGTGTCCGCGCGCTTCACGCTCGACGCGATGCCCGGCAAGCAGATGGCGATCGACGCGGATCTCAACGCCGGCCTCATCAACGAGGAGCAGGCCCGCAAGCGCCGCCTCGCCGTGTCGCAGGAAGCCGAGTTCTACGGGTCGATGGACGGCGCGTCGAAGTTCGTGCGCGGCGACGCGATCGCCGGCCTGATCATCATGGCGATCAACGTGATCGGCGGGCTGATCGTCGGGATGGTGCAGCACGACATGAGCTTCGCCGCGGCCGGCACCAACTACACGCTGCTGACGATCGGCGACGGCCTCGTCGCGCAGATCCCGTCGCTCGTGATCTCGACCGCGGCCGGCGTGATCGTGTCGCGCGTCGCGACCGACGAGGACATCGGCACGCAGATCACTGGCCAATTGTTCACGAACCCGCGCGTGCTGAACATCACTGGCGCGATCATCGTGCTGATGGGGCTGATCCCGGGGATGCCGCACTTCGCGTTCCTCGCGCTCGGCGGCGGCGCGATCTGGCTGGCGCGCACCCAGACCAAGCGCGCGGCGGCCCGCAAGGCGGCCGGCGACGTGACCGACATCGCACCGCCCGCCGTGCTGCCGGCCGACAGCCACGAAGCGACGTGGGACGACGTGCAGCTGATCGACCCGCTCGGCCTCGAAGTCGGCTACCGGCTGATTCCGCTCGTCGACAAGAACAGCGACGGCGAGCTGCTCAAGCGCATCAAGAGCATCCGCAAGAAATTCGCGCAGGAAATCGGCTTCCTGCCGCCGGTGATCCATATCCGCGACAACCTCGAACTGCGGCCGAACGCGTACCGGATCGCGCTGAAGGGCGTCGAGATCGGCGCGGGCGAAGTGTTCCCGGGCCAGTGGCTCGCGATCAACCCGGGTCAGGTGACGGCCGCGCTGCCGGGCGCCGTCACGCAGGACCCCGCGTTCGGGCTGCCGGCCGTGTGGATCGACGTCGCGCTGCGCGAGCAGGCGCAGGTGTACGGCTACACGGTGGTCGACGCGAGCACGGTGGTCGCGACGCACCTGAACCATCTCGTCGTCCAGCACGCGGCCGAGCTGCTCGGCCGCCAGGAAGTGCAGGCGCTCGTCGAGCGTACCGGCAAGGACGCGCCGTCGCTCGTCGAGGACCTCGTGCCGAAGACGATCTCGCTCACCACGCTGCAGAAGGTGCTGCAGAACCTGCTCGAGGAAGGCGTGCCGATCCGCGACATGCGCACGATCCTCGAGGCCGTGTCCGAGCATGCGGGCCGTGGCGACGCGTTCGAGATCACGGCCGCGGTGCGGCTCTCGCTCGGCCGCGCGATCACGCAGCAGTGGTATCCGGGCAACGGCGAAATGCAGGTGATGGGCCTCGACGCGAACCTGGAGCGCGTGCTGTCGCAGGCGCTCGCCACCGGCGCGAACCCGGGCCTCGAGCCCGGCCTCGCGCACAACCTTCTGACCGGCACGCAGCAAGCGATGCTGCGTCAACAGAATCTCGGGCTGCCGCCGGTGCTGCTGGTGCAGCACGCGCTGCGCGCGATGCTCGCGCGCTTCCTGCGCCGCAGCCTGCCGCAATTGAAAGTGCTGTCGTATGCCGAAGTGCCGGACACACGCACGATCAAAGTCGTTAACGTCATCGGGGGTTCCGCTTGAACATTCGCAAATTCACCGGCGCAACGAGCCGCGACGCACTTCGTCTCGTGCGCGAGGCGCTCGGCGCCGACGCGGTCGTGCTGTCGAACCGCACGCTCGATGACGGCAGTGTCGAAATCGTTGCACTCGCAGATTCGGATCTGGCCGCGGTGGCGCCGCCGGCCGCGCGTCCGCGCGTCGCCCCGTCGCGCGTGCCGGAATCCGTGCCGGCCGCCGCCGTGCCGGGCATCGTGTCGCGCCCCGGCATCGCACCGCGCCCGGCCGTCAATCCGTATGCGGCGGGCGAAGGCGGGCTGCCGGACGTGTTCTCGTCCGTATTCGGCGCAAGCGCCGACCCGCAAGAGGCGGATGCGCATCGTTCGTCGATCGAGGCCGATGCGGCCGCGCCGTCGATCGCAGCGCCGGCCGCCGGATCACCTGCCCCCGGGGTGCCGGCCCCCACTTCCGAACCCGCACCGTGGCTGGTCGAGCACGCGAAGCGCCTCACGCAGCAGCGCGACGCGCTGATCGCCCGAGCGCAGGCGCCTGCCGAGCCGCAGGCGAGCGCGCCGCAGCCCGCAGCCAGCGCGACGCCGCCCGACTGGGCGCGCGACATCGTGCGCGACGCAGAACGCCGGATGCCGGCGGCCGGCGCGCCGGCCGCCGCGCGGCGCGCCCCTGACACGGGCGCCGCGTACGCCGCCAAGACGGCCGAACGCACGCGCCTGTCGTCCGACGCGGCCGCCGCGGTGGCCGACGCGGTGAAGTCGCGTATCGAGCGGATCGTCAACGACACCGTGATGCAGGAGCTGGGCGAGCTGCGCGGGATGATGCAAGAGCAGTTCGACAGCCTGATGTGGCACGACCGCCAGCGCCGCAGCGCCGTTCACGGCGCGCTGACGAAGCACCTGTTCGCGGCGGGCTTTTCCGCGCAACTGGTGCGGATGCTGGTCGACAACCTGCCGTCCGGCGACGGCGCGCAGACCTTCGAGCAGGCCGCCGAATGGGCGCAGTCGGTGCTCGCGTCGAACCTGCCGGTGCTCGATAGCGAGGACGCGCTGATGGAGCGCGGCGGCGTGTTCGCGCTGATGGGGCCGACGGGCGTCGGCAAGACGACCACCACCGCGAAGCTGGCCGCGCGCTGCGTGATGCGCTTCGGCGCGAGCAAGGTCGCGCTGCTGACCACCGACAGCTACCGGATCGGCGGCCACGAGCAACTGCGCATCTTCGGCAAGATCCTCGGCGTGCCGGTGCACGCGGTGAAGGACGCGGGCGACCTCGCGCTCGCGCTGTCCGAGCTGCGCAACAAGCACATCGTGCTGATCGACACGATCGGCATGAGCCAGCGCGACCGCGCGGTGTCCGACCAGATCGCGATGCTGCACGGCGCGAACGCGCCGGTACAGCGCCTGCTGCTGCTCAACGCGACGAGCCACGGCGACACGCTGAACGAAGTCGTGCAGGCGTACCGCAGCGCGGGCGATCACCCGGATCTCGCCGGCTGCATCCTCACGAAGCTCGACGAGGCGACCCACCTCGGCGGCGTGCTCGACACGGTGATCCGCTACAAGCTGCCGGTCCACTACGTGTCGACCGGCCAGAAGGTGCCGGAGAACCTGTACGTCGCGTCGACCAAATTCCTGCTGAAGAGCGCGTTCTGTGTGCCGCGCGACGGCTCGCCCTTCGTGCCGCAAGACGAGGACATGCCGACGCTGCTTTCCGCACTGACCGCACGTTCCACCGCCGAGCTGCACGAGGTGCGATTTGGATAAACGGATCATCGATCAGGCCGAAGGGCTGCGGCGCCTGCTCGCCGGGCGCGCGTCGCGCATCGTCGCGGTGACGGGCGGACCGGCGGGCGTCGGCTGCACGTCCACCGTGGTGAATCTCGCGGCGGCGCTCGCGTCGCTCGGCAAGGACGTGCTCGTCGTCGACGAGCGCGCCGACGTGCATTCGGCCAGCGCGACGCTCGCCGGCGCGTGGCTGCGCGATGGCGAACGCACGCGGGTGGCGGCCGGCTTCGGCCTGTGCGGCGCCGCGCGGCTCGCGCGCGCCGGCTACAGCGACGCGCAACTGAGCGACTTCATCGACGGCCCGGCCGATATCGTCCTCGTCGACGCGCAGCTCGGCGCCGACGGGTCGTTCTCGGCGCTCGCGCGCGAAGCGCACGACGTGCTGGTCGTCACGCGGGTCGCCGCGCAGGCGATCACCGAGGCGTACGCGTGCATGAAGCGGCTGCATTTCGCGCACGCGTTCGCGCAGTTCCGCGTGCTGACCAATCAGGTCGGCAGCCACGCGGACGCGAAGACGGCCTTCGACAACCTCGCGGGCGTCGCGAGCCGCTACCTGACCGTATCGATCGCCGATGCGGGCTGCGTGAGCGCCGATCCGCTCGTCGAGCACGCCCGCGAACTGATGCATGCGGTGGTCGACGCGTTCCCGTCGTCGCCTGCCGCGCGCGATTACCGGCAGATTGCCGCCGATTTGTTGTACTGGCCGATGCGCCCGCGTTCGGGTGCGGGCCGCGCGGTCCACGCCGGCGGCAAGCCGTCGTATGAGGCGGGCGCGGCACACGCCGCGTGAGCGCCACCCGAAGGAGAGAGCCACGATGTACAACGCTCAAGGAAAGATGTCCCAGGCCGACGTGCTCGCGCAATACGCGCCGCTCGTGCGCCGCCTCGGGCTGCAGCTCGTCGCGAAGATGCCGGCGAGCGTCGATCTCGACGACCTGATCCAGGCCGGCATGATCGGCCTGATGGACGCGGCCGGCCGCTACAAGGAAGATCAGGGCGCGCAGTTCGAGACCTACGCGACGCAGCGCATCCGCGGCGCGATGCTCGATGAGTTGCGCAGCAACGACTGGCTGCCGCGCAGCCTGCGCAAGACGTCGCGCGAGGTCGAGCACGCGGTGCACCAGGTCGAGCAGCACCTCGGCCGCTCGGCGAGCGAGACCGAGATCGCGCAGCACCTGAACATGCCGCTCGACGAATACCAGGGGATGCTGCAGGACCTGCACGGCAGCCAGCTCATCTATTACGAGGATTTCGACCGCGCGGCCGATGACGAGCCGTTCCTCGACCGCTATCGCGTCGATCACGCCGATCCGTTGTCGGCGCTGCTCGACGACCACCTGCGCGAGGCGCTCGTCGAGGCGATCGAGCGGCTGCCGGAGCGCGAGAAGCTGCTGATGTCGCTGTACTACGAACGGGGTCTGAATCTGCGCGAGATCGGCGCGGTGCTCGAAGTGAGCGAATCGCGCGTGTGCCAGCTGCACAGCCAGGCCGTCGCACGCCTGCGCGCGCGGCTGCGCGAGCAGGCGTGGGTCGGCGCGGAGTCCTGACCCGAAGAAGTCCCGACCCTTTGCCGACGGCCGCGCGCGCCGGCACCGCGCGCGTCGCGTGCCTACGCGTCGTCCTTGCGCATTTCGCGCGCCGATTTGCTACAATCCCCTCCGTTTTCCGAGGAGCGTTGCGACGGACCATCCGTGTCCGCCAGGCTCGGAGAGCTTCACCAAGCAGCCGTGCGGCGATTTTTTCGCGCCGGCCCCGCTTCCTGAACGGCGCTCACGTCACCAATCTAGAAACTTTTTAGAAAGGAGGGCGTGATGAACGCCATTATCGATTCCAAGGCTTCCCACGATTACGTCGTCGCCGACATGGCGCTGGCCGGCTGGGGCCGCAAGGAACTCAACATCGCCGAGACCGAAATGCCGGGCCTCGTGCAGATCCGCGACGAATACAAGGCGCAGCAGCCGCTGAAGGGCGCGCGCATCGCCGGTTCGCTGCACATGACGATTCAGACGGGCGTGCTGATCGAGACGCTGAAGGCGCTCGGCGCCGACGTGCGCTGGGCATCGTGCAACATCTTCTCGACCCAGGATCACGCGGCCGCCGCGATCGTCGAAGCCGGCACGCCGGTGTTCGCGTTCAAGGGCGAATCGCTCGACGAATACTGGGAATTCTCGCACCGCATCTTCGAATGGCCGAACGGCGAATTCGCGAACATGATCCTGGACGACGGCGGCGACGCAACGCTGCTGCTGATCCTCGGCTCGAAGGCCGAGAAGGACCGTTCGGTGATCGCGAAGCCGACCAACGAGGAAGAAGTCGCGCTGTACAAGTCGATCGCGGCGCACCTCGACGTCGACGCGAACTGGTACTCGAAGCGCCTCGCGCACATCAAGGGCGTGACCGAAGAGACCACGACCGGCGTGCACCGCCTGTACCAGATGGAAAAGGACGGCCGCCTGCCGTTCCCGGCGTTCAACGTGAACGATTCGGTCACGAAGTCGAAGTTCGACAACCTGTACGGCTGCCGTGAATCGCTCGTCGACGGCATCAAGCGCGCGACCGACGTGATGATCGCGGGCAAGGTCGCGGTCGTCGCGGGCTACGGCGACGTGGGCAAGGGCTGCGCGCAGTCGCTGCGCGGCCTGGGCGCGACCGTGTGGGTCACCGAAATCGATCCGATCTGCGCGCTGCAGGCGGCGATGGAAGGCTACCGCGTCGTGACGATGGAATACGCGGCCGACAAGGCCGACATCTTCGTGACGGCGACCGGCAACTACCACGTGATCAACCACGATCACATGAAGGCGATGCGTCACAACGCGATCGTCTGCAACATCGGTCACTTCGACTCGGAAATCGACGTTGCGTCGACGCGCCAGTACCAGTGGGAAAACATCAAGCCGCAGGTCGACCACATCATCTTCCCGGACGGCAAGCGCGTGATCCTGCTGGCCGAAGGCCGCCTCGTGAACCTCGGCTGCGCGACCGGCCACCCGTCGTTCGTGATGTCGAACTCGTTCGCGAACCAGACGCTCGCGCAGATCGAGCTGTTCACGCGCGGCGAGCAGTACGAGAACAAGGTGTACGTGCTGCCGAAGCATCTCGATGAAAAGGTCGCGCGCCTGCACCTGGCGCGCATCGGCGCGAACCTGTCGGTGCTGTCGGACGAGCAGGCTTCGTACATCGGCGTGCAGAAGGACGGCCCGTTCAAGCCGAACCACTACCGCTACTGATGTACTGATGCGCTGCCGCCGCGCCGCGCGCCCGTTGCGGGCGCACGGCGCGGCGGCGCTCACCGATCGTACCGATCGACAACCGAACCGGAGCCCTCCATGAGCGTCATCCTCACCTGGGTCATCAACGCGCTGGCGCTGCTGATCATCACGTACCTCGTGCCGTCGATCCACATCAAGAGCTTCGGCACCGCACTGATCATCGCGGTCGTGCTCGGGCTGATCAACACGGTGATCCGGCCGGTGCTGATCCTGCTGACGCTGCCCGTCACGATCGTCACGCTCGGGGTGTTCATCCTCGTCGTGAACGCGCTGTGCTTCTGGTTCGCGTCGTCGCTGCTGAAGGGCTTCGAGGTGTCGGGGTTCTGGTCCGCGTTCTTCGGTTCGATCCTGTACAGCATCGTGTCGTGGCTGCTGTCCGCCCTGATCTTCGGCCAGCGCGACATCGGCTGAGGGCTGGCGGGCGCAGGCCCAACCCCATCGAATCATGAAACCGATCGAACTCTCGTTTGAATTCTTCCCGCCGAAGACGGCGGACGGCGTCGAAAAGCTGCGCGCCACGCGCGCGCAGCTGCTGCCGCTGAAGCCGAAATTCGTCTCCGTGACGTTCGGCGCCGGCGGCTCGACGCAGCAGGGCACGCTCGATACCGTGCTCGACATGCAGAAGGACGGCCTCGAGGCCGCGCCGCACCTGTCGTGCATCGGCTCGTCGCGCGACAGCCTGCGCGCGATCCTCGACCAGTACCGCTCGCACGGCATCCGGCACATCGTCGCGCTGCGCGGCGACCTGCCGTCGGGGATGGGCGAGGTCGGCGAGCTGCGCTATGCGTCCGAGCTCGTCAGCTTCATCCGCGCCGAGCATGGCGACTGGTTCCACATCGAAGTCGCCGGTTATCCGGAGTACCACCCGCAATCGCGCTCGCCGAAGGCCGATCTCGAGAATTTCGCGCGCAAGGTGAAAGCCGGCGCGAATTCCGCGATCACGCAGTACTTCTTCAACGCGGACGCGTATTTCCGCTTCGTCGACGATGCGCGCAAGCTGGGCGTGGACGTGCCGATCGTGCCGGGCATCATGCCGATCACGAACTTCTCTCAGCTGATGCGCTTCTCCGAGATGTGCGGCGCCGAAGTGCCGCGCTGGGTCGCGCGCCGGCTGGAGAGCTTCGGCGACGATCGCGAGTCGATCCGCGCGTTCGGCGCGGACGTCGTCACGAACCTGTGCCAGCGCCTGATCGACGCGGGCGTGCCGGGGCTGCATTTCTACACGCTGAACTTGGCGACCGCCACGCGGACGATCTGCGAACGGCTCGCGGTGTAACGAGCGCCGTCACGCGGTTGCATGCGTGAAAGCCCCGCCGGTTTGCGCCGGCGGGGCTTTTTTATCGTGAAGCGCCGCGCATGCCGCGTGGCGGAAGCCGCTGAATCAGCGCTGCGCCTGCATCAGCGGCGGGCGGCGGTCGAACCACGGCCGCGCCTGTTCGAGCTGCCGCGCGAGCCGGAGCAGCAACGCTTCGTCCGCGTGGCGCGCGGCGAACTGCACGCCGATCGGCAGCCCGCGCGCGTTCCAGTACAGCGGCACCGACATCGCCGGCTGGCCGGTCAGGTTGAACAGCTCGGTGCAGCCGGCCCACGCGAACGCCTTCTCCGACGACTTCGCGAGCATCTCCTTCAGTAGCGGCTTCACCGGCAGCGCGGCGACCAGCTTCATCTGCGCGGATTCGAACGGCGTCGGCTGCAGTTCGCCGATCTTCACCGGCGGTCCCGCGAGCGAGGCGCACAGGATCGCGTCGTAACGCGACACGAGACCGGCGACCTGCACGGTGAGCTGGCGTTGCCATTCGAGCACGTCGGGCAGGCGCGTGCGCGCGAGCCGCCGGCCCACCACGGCCATCGCCCAGGTCGCGGCCTCGAATTCGCCGCGCCGCGGCGTGCGGCCGGTCAGTTCGCGCGCGCCGAGCACCATTTCTTCGGCGATCGTCGCCCACAGCGTGAGGAAGGTTTCGGCCGCACGCGCATAGTCGATCTGCAGCGTCGCCGGTTCGACGTGATGGCCGAGCGATTCGAGCAGCGCGGCCGCGTCGTCGAGCGCCGCGCGCGTGTCGTCGGCGAGCGCCGGCGCGAGCATCGGATCGACGACGAGGCCGATCCGCAGCGGGCCGGGCGGCGTATCGATCGCGCCGAGGAAGGTGCCGGGCGCGCCGGGCGGCAGCGTCTGGCCGGTCGTCACGTCGAGCAGCAGCGCACTGTCGCGCACGCTGCGCGACACCGCGTGCTGGACGACGAGTTCGCCGTTCGACGGCAGGTCGACGAGCACCGGGTTGCGGCTCGGCTTCAGGCCGAACAGCCCGCAGCACGACGCCGGAATGCGGATCGAGCCGCCGCCGTCGGACGCATGCGCGAGCGGCACGATGCCGGCCGCGACGGCCGCCGCCGCGCCGCCGCTCGAACCGCCCGGCGTGTGATCGAGATTCCACGGGTTGCGGCACGCGCCGAACAGTGCCGGTTCGGTGTACGGCATCTGGCCGATCTCGGACGTGTTGGTCTTGCCGAATACGTTCAGGCCCGCCGCGCGGCTGCGCGCGATCACCGGCGAATCGTCGGCCGGCACGAAGTAGCGGTAGTGCCGGCTGCCCATCGATAGCGGCAGCCCGGCGACCGCCGCGCCGAGATCCTTGACGAGATACGGCACGCCCGCGAACGGCGCATCGGCGCCCGGTTCGGGCGCGCCCGCCGCACGTTCGCGCGCGGCTTCGTAGTCTTGCAGCACGATCGCATTGATCGCGCCGTTGACCGCTTCGGCCTGGCCGATCGCGGCGTCGAGCAGTTCGCGCGGGCTGGCCTGGCGGTCGCGCACGAGCGCGGCGAGGCCGATTGCGTCATGCGCGAGATAGTCCGAGTGCATCGCGGTCACCCCCGTTGTGACTCGTGGCGATGGTGCGAGCATAACGCGAGCCCGGCGTGGCGGGCCGGCGGCCGGGCCTTTTTAGAGATGCTCGGCGAGGAAGGTCAGCGTGCGGCCGTGCGCGAGCGCGGCGGCGCGCTGGTTGTACGACGCGCGGTCCGTGCAGTTGAAGCCGTGCTCGGCGCCCGGGTACACGTGGAACGACGCATCGCCGTGGCCGGCGAACGCGGCCTTCACCTGGTCGACGGCGGTGAGTGGAATGCCGTGGTCGTTTTCCGCGTAGTGGAACAGGATCGGCTGCGTGACCTGGCCGGCGAGGTCGAGCGCGTTCTGGATGCCGCCGCCGTAATAGGACACCGCCGCGTCGAGCTTGCCGGTTGCGGCCGCGCGGTACGCGAGCTGGCCGCCGAAGCAGTAGCCGATCGCGGCGAGCTTGCCGGCCACTTCGGGGCGGGCGCGCAACGCGTCGGCCGCCGCGCCGATGTCCGCGACCGCGAGACCCACGTCGGTCTTTTTCATCAGCTCGATGCCCTTGTCGCGATCCGCGCCTTCGTAGGTCAGCTCGACGCGCGGCTGCGTGCGCCAGAACACGTCGGGCGCGAGCGCGACGAAGCCGTCGGCCGCGTACTGGTCGGCGACCGCACGGATGTGCGCGTTCACGCCGAAGATCTCCTGGATGATGATGACGGCAGGGCCCTTGCCGCGCTTGGGCAATGCGAGATAGCCGCCGAAGCTGTCGTTACCGGTCGGGATGTCGATCCATTGGGCAGTCACGTTCTGAACTCCTGGCAGGCGGGGTGCGCGAGGCGCCCCGGGGTGAAAAGAGGGCGGCCTAGTGTGCCACCAATCGTTCGGTGCTGCAGTGCACGCGGGCGCTTCTCGCGCAGCGATCGTTTCGATCTCGATTATTCATTTTTCGGTGCCGCGCGGCTTCGATAAAGTCGATGTGTCGGCCTTTACAAAGCGCTTTCGCGCATCGTCATCGAAGGATTCGCCATGTCCGCCCGCTCGTTTTCCACGCCCTTTTCCGAACGCTTCGGCCTGCGTCTGCCGCTCGTGCAGGCGCCGATGGTCGGCGCGACCACGACCGCGATGGCCGCCGCCGCATCGAATGCCGGTGCGCTCGGCAGCTTCGGCGCCGGCGCGCTCGCGCCCGAGCGTATCGAAGCCGAAGTCGCCGCGATCCGCGCGGCGACTGATCGCCCGTTCGCGATCAACCTGTTCGTGTTGCCCGATGACGCCGCGCCGGATGCGGCGACCGTCGCGCGCGCACTCGCGGCGATCGACCCGCTGAACGCCGCGCTCGGCCTGCCGCCGGGCACGGCGCCCGCGCGCTACGCGCCCGATTTCCGCGCGCAGCTCGATGCGCTCGTCGCGCTGCGCGTGCCGGTCGCGAGCTTCACGTTCGGCGTGCTCGACGCGGCCGACGTCGCCCGTCTGAAAGCCGCCGGCACGTATGTGATCGGCACCGCGACGCACGTCGCCGAAGGGCTCGCGTGGCAGGCGGCCGGCGCCGATGCGATCTCCGCGCAGGGCGCCGAGGCCGGCGGCCATCGCGGCACCTTCATCGGTGCCGCCGAGGACGCGCTGATCGGCACGTTCGCGCTCGTCCCGCAGCTCGTCGACGCGACCGGCCTGCCCGTGCTGGCCGCGGGCGGCATCATGGACGGCCGCGGCATCGCGGCCGCACTGGCGCTCGGCGCGCAGGGCGCGCAGCTCGGCACCGCGTTCCTCACGTGCGCGGAAAGCGCGATCGCCGCCGACTGGAAGGCTCGCCTGCTCGCGAGCACCGATACGTCGACGCAGGTCACGCGCGCGATCACCGGCCGTCATGCACGCGGGCTGCGCAACGCGCTGATGGCGCGGCTCGGCGAGCACGTGGCCGACGTCCCGCCGTATCCGGTGCAGAACGCACTGACCCAGCCGTTGCGTCAGGCCGCCGCGCGCGCGAACGACGGCGACTACCTGTCGCTGTGGGCCGGCCAGGGCGCGCCGCTCGCGCGGCGGCGCGGCGATGCGTTGACGACGTCGCAACTGGTCGCCGCGCTCGACGCGGAGTGGCGCGCATCGGCTGCCTGAACGCTGCTTCAACCGCTGGAACGATGGATATCCAACGACGAAACGCGCATGCTGTCACGCGCGTTTCATTCAATGATCGCGGACACAAAATACCGAATCGAAATGCCCGCGCGAATCGATTGAAACGACCTTTCCAGAGTGTGCTGGAACTAGCGGAAACCCTTATCCGTCGGGGCTTGCAGCGCCATTCGAGTCATCCCTCCAAAGCGCGCATATCGGTAGTGTTACCACTATCCTAAAAAAGTCCCACAAATTAATTTGATCACCTACACTTGCGCGCAAGTACGAGCGGGCGGCTGCTAAAAGCGGCTGTTTTCACGTGCTTGAGGCCAAGTGCATGAACGATGCAACCGGCGAATCGTCCAGTGATTGAAACACGGGGATGGCAGCGGGGCACCGGGCGATGGCGTTTTTTGGGACCGAACTGGAGACTTACATGAATATCAAGATGCAAAAGCTGTTGCCGATCACCGCGGCAGCGATGCTGTGCGCTGCAGCTGCAAGCAACGCGTCCGCCGATCAAGTCGTCAAGATCGGCCACGTCGCGCCGTTGACGGGCGGCATTGCACACCTGGGCAAGGACAACGAAAACGGTGCACGTCTCGCAGTCGAGGAGATCAACGCGAAGGGCCTCACGATCGGCGGCCAGAAGATCACGCTGCAACTCGACCCGCAGGATGACGCCGCCGACCCGCGGCAGGCGACGCAGGTTGCGCAGAAGCTCGTCGACGACAAGGTCGTCGCGGTGGTCGGCCACCTGAACTCGGGCACGTCGATCCCGGCCTCGAAGATCTACAGCGACGCGGGCATCGTGCAGATCTCGCCGTCGGCGACCAACCCGGCGTACACGCAGCAAGGCTTCAAGACCACGTACCGCGTGGTGGCGACCGATGCGCAGCAGGGCCCGGCACTGGCGAACTACGCGCACTCGAAGGGCATCAAGAGCGTGGCGGTGGTCGACGATTCGACCGCGTACGGCCAGGGTCTCGCGAACGAGTTCGAGAAGAAGGCGAAGGCGCTCGGCCTGAAGGTGATGTCGCATGACGCGACGAACGACAAGGCGGTCGACTTCCGCGCGATTCTGACCAAGATCAAGGGCGAAAACCCGGACGCGATCATGTACGGCGGCATGGACGCCACCGGCGGTCCGTTCGCGAAACAGGCGAAGCAGCTCGGCCTGCGCGCGAAGATCTTCGCGGGCGACGGCGTGTGCACGGAAAAGCTGGCCGACCTGGCCGGCGACGCGACCGACAACATCGTGTGCTCGGAAGCCGGTGCTTCGCTCGAGAAGATGCCGGGCGGCAACGCGTTCAAGGCGAAGTACGAGAAGCGCTTCGGCCAGCCGATCCAGATCTATGCACCGTTCACGTATGACGCCGTGTACATCATCGCCGACGCGATGAAGCGCGCGAACTCGACGGACCCGGACAAGATCCTCGCGGCGATGCCGGCGACGAAGTACACGGGCGTGATCGGCACGACGACCTTCGACTCGAAGGGCGACCTGCAGCACGGCGTGATCTCGCTGTACAACTACAAGAGCGGCAAGAAGTCGCTGCTCGACGAAGTGAAGATGTAACGCGACGCGCGATCGACAAGCGGTCGACAGGAGGGTGAAAGCGCGCATGCGGCAACGCATGCGCGCTTTCTTTTTGGGCCGGCGCGCGCGGCCGCGCCGTCAGATCTTCAGATGCGCGAGCACCTTCGGCGCGACGAGTGCGACGAGCGCCGCGCACAGCGCGACGACCGACAGGCCGATCGTCAGGTTCGACGCCTGCGCGACCGCGCCGATCGCGACCGGACCGAACAGCAGTCCGAAATACGCGAGCCCGGCCACGTGCGCGAGCCCTTCGGCCGCGTGAATGCCTTTCACGCGCGCCGCGGCCGCGAACAGCACGGGCATCATGTTGGCCAGCCCGAGGCCCATCAGCGTGAAACCGGTCAGCACCGCGGCCGGATACGGCAGCAGCAGCGCGCCGATCATCCCCGCGCAGGCGAGCGACGCGCTCGCGAACACGAGCTGCGGCGCGCCGAAGCGCGCGCGCACGGCGTCGCCCGCGAAGCGCACGATGGCCATCCCGCCCGAGAACGCCGCATACGCGGCACTCGCGAGCGCGGGGCTCGCCGCGACCACGTCGCGCATGTAGACCGTCGCCCAGTCGTACATCGCGCCTTCGGCGATCAGTGCGATCAGCGCGATGCCGCCGAGCATCCACAACGCGGGCGAGCGCCAGCGGTTGCCGCCGCCGTGCGCCTGTTCGTGATGCGGCACGTGCGGCAGCACGGCCGGGCTCGCGGCCACGAGCACCGCGGCGCCCACCGCCGCCGCGAGCGCGAGATGCGCGGCCGGCGCCATGCCGGCCGACAGCAGCGCGCCGCCGGCCGCAGCGCCGGCCATCCCGCCGATGCTGAACATCCCGTGCAGCGACGACATGATCGGTTTGCCGAGCGCGATTTCGACCGCGCTGGCCTCGGCATTCATCGCGACGTCGAGCGTCGCCATCGAGAAGCCGAACAGCGCGAGCACCGCGAGCAGCATCCAGTAGTCGGGCACGACGAGGATCAGCGCCGCGCACGCGGACATCACGAGGCCGCCGGCGAGGCACGCGGTGCGCGAGCCGACGCGCGCGATCCAGCGCGCGATGCTCAGCATCGCGACGATCGACCCGCCGGCGACCGCGAATAGCGCGATCGACAGCAGCCCGGGGCTCAGCGCGAACTTGTCGCGCACGGTCGGCACGTGCACGCCCCACGACGCGTACATCATGCCGGCGACGAAGAACAGCGCCATCGACGCCGTGCGTGCGCGCTGGCGGGCCGGCAGCGGCAGGACGCGATGCGCGTCGGGCGGCGCGGCGAACGGGGACGACGATTCGGGGGAAGAGGATTGGGACACGGGAAGGCTCGTCAGGAAAATGCACGGGCGCACGCGGCGCCCGTCGGATGGGTCCGATTCTATCGAACCGCTTACGTTCCTGCCGCGCGCCGGCCGTTCGGCCGATGCGCGGCGCGCGGCGCCAGCGGGTAACATCAACGCGCATGCGGCATGCCCGACGCGCCGCCTTTCGACCGCAGGAGTCCGCTTGAACATCGATCCCGCCTTCGCCCTGCATCTGCTGCATCGCTGCGCGCTCGGCACGCTCGCCACCCATACGCGCGAGCCGCAGGGCTTTCCGTATCCGACCGTCGTGCCGTTTGCACCCGATGCAAGCCATCGGCCGGTGATCCTGGTGAGCGGCCTGGCCGAGCACACACGCAATCTCGTCGCCGATCCGCGCGCGGGTTTCCTCGTCGTCGACGCAAGCGACGGCGATGTCCTGAACGCCGAGCGCGCGACGCTGCTGGGCCGGTTCGTGCCGCTCGGCGACGATCCGCACGTCACCGCGCGCTACCTGCGCTACGAGCCGGACGCCGCGCGCTATCTCGCGCTCGGCGATTTCTCGTTCTGGGCGCTCGAGATCGAGCGGCTGCGCTATATCGGCGGGTTCGGGCGAATGGGCTGGGTCGACGGCACGCAGCTCGATACGCTGCCGCCGCTCGCGTTCGACGACGAACAGGCGCTGTGGCACGCCTACGAGGCGGGCGACGCACACCGCGCCGGGCTCGACCTGCTCGGCGTCGATCGCCATGGCGCCGACTGGCGATGCGACGGTCGCCGGGTGCGCACGCCGTTCGAGTCGCCATCGGCCGATACCGGTGCATTGCGCGAGCGGCTGATCACCTGCGCAAAGGATGTGACGTGACGTCGCGGGTCAGCGATTTGTCCGTTTAGCAAACCGCGTCATGTGGTTTTCGCAAAACTGTCGTCCGATGAAAGCTTTGATTTTTTCGAATGCAGGGTAATTGCGTATGTTGATAGACCTAATAGCCAATCGCTAATGTCCTAATCTCTATGTAGGAGCGTGAAAATTTGAGAAAAGGCCGCGTCCGGTCAAAATGACATGTGCGAATTACAATGGGTCTCGGGATTTTCGTGAATCTCGCTTCTATCAAATCTTTTTTGTGCTAATCTCTGCCTTCGAAAATCCGAGGCACATATATTTCATGGAATGGTGAGCTGGCTGCAGACCGGCGCCATTGGTCAGATAGAAAGGGAAACTATGTCTTCTTACAAGGACCTGCTGGCCCAGCGGGAGAAGCTGGAGAAGCAAATCGAAGAAGCGAAGTCGCGTGAATACGCTGAAGTACTGAATGACGTGAAGCAGAAAATTGCCGACTACGGCTTTTCGCTCGCCGAACTCGGTCTCAGCCGCGCGAAGGCCGGCAAGGTCGGTCGTCCGCGCGCAGGCGTGGCGGCAAAGTACCGCGATCCGGAAACGGGCGCGACCTGGTCGGGTCGTGGCAAGCCGCCGCGCTGGATCGCAGGCAAGAACCGCGAGCAGTTCGCGATTTAAACGTTCGTTTAGGTTGCCCGCTCTTCAAAAGAGCCGCGTGTCCGTCGAGGAGCGCGGCTTTTTTGTTTTCCGGACCCCGGCGAGCTCATCGGTGATGTCATGAAAATGTAAGCATGACGTGTGAATGAAAATGCGACACGTTCGTATAAGCGATTGATTTAAATGAGAAATTTGTGGGTATTGGAAGGGCTTGCGCGGCGGCTTTGATAGAATTGCGTACCGCACACCGATATCTCATATTTCATGTCCACGTTTTCCGGCGACGCGCAGAGCGCAGATAAGCACGCAGTTGCGCGCAAGAGCACGCTCGTCAGTATTGTCCTGAATGTCGTGCTTGCGACATTTCAGATTGCCGTCGGCGTGATTGCGCATTCGCAGGCATTGATTGCCGACGGCGTGCATTCGATTTCCGATTTGATCTCGGATTTTGTCGTGCTGGTTGCGAATCGGCATAGCGGCGCATCGCCGGATGCCGACCACAATTACGGCCATAGCCGCTACGAGACGGTCGCGTCGCTGTTTCTCGGCGCGATCCTGATTGCGGTCGGCATCGGCATGCTCTGGCGTGCCGGCGATCGTCTCGTTAATCTCGAAAACATTCCGGCCGTGCATTTTTCCGCGCTGATCGTTGCGCTGACGGTGCTCGTGTCGAAGGAAGCGCTGTTTCGCTACATGCTGCGCGAAGCACGGCGCGTGCGCTCGGCGATGCTGGTCGCCAACGCATGGCATGCGCGTTCGGATGCCGCGTCGTCGCTCGTCGTCGCGATCGGCATCGTCGGCAGCCTGGCCGGCGTGCGATTGCTCGACCCGATCGCGGCGGCCATCGTCGGCTTCATGGTCGCGCGCATGGGCTGGACGTTCGGCTATGACGCGTTGCAGGACCTCTCCGACCGCGCGCTCGATACGGCCGACACGGCCGAGATCCGCGCGCTGCTCGCCGCGACGCCCGGCGTGCGCGACGTACACGACCTGCGCACGCGCAAGATGGGCGATGCCGCGCTCGTCGATGCGCACATCCTCGTCGATCCGAAGATCTCCGTCTCCGAAGGGCATTACATCGCCGAGACCGCGCGGGCGCGTGTGTTGTCCGACCCGCGCGTGCTCGATGCGTTGATCCACGTCGACTCGGAGAACGATGCGGCGCGCCGTCCGGCGCTCGCGTTGCCGCCGCGCGGCGAGCTCGCGGCGCGGCTCGAGGCCGCGCTCGCGCAGCGCGGGCTGCGCGCGGCGGCGATCAACCTGCATTACCTGAGTACGGGGCTCGAGGTCGACGTGACGCTCGACAGCGATCCGCGCGACACCGATGCGGCGCTGGCCGGCCGGCTCGACATCGATACGCTGAAGCGTGAGTTCGGCGCGCGCCGGATCAGCTTCACGCGCACGTTGCCCGCGCGGACGTGACCGGCAGCGCCAGCCGGCAACCGCCGCCGGCAACCGCGAACGCGGCCCGCCGCAGGGGCGGGCCCGCGCGTTACAGCGGCAGTTGCGTGTCGAACTTGATTTCGCGCAGCACGACGCTCGTGCGCACCTGCGACACGGCCGGGATCTTGAAGATGCGTTCGTGCAGGAACACGTCGTAGGCCTTGATGTCCGGCGCGACGATCTTGAGGATGTAATCGGCTTCGCCGGTGGTGCTGTAGCACTCGGTGACTTCCGGACAGGTCGCGATCTCGCGCTCGAACTGCTCGACGCCGCCTTCGTTGTGGCGCGTCAGATGCACGTGCGCGAGCGCGCAGACGTGCAGGCCGAGCTTCTCGCGATCGAGCAGCGCCGTGTAGCGCTGGATCACGCCCGACTGTTCCATGTCCTTGATGCGGCGCCAGCACGGCGTGCTCGACAGCCCGACCTGGTCGGAGATTTCCTGAACGGAACGGCGCGCGTCGAGCTGCAACAGGCGAAGGATTTTTTGCGAAAAGGAATCGAGCGTCACCTGCGCCTCCATGCGGCAGCTACAACACGCTGAATGTTAGAGGGCCGGGAAAGGAAAGGCAATCTGGCGACGCGCCGTTGAGCGAGATTCGCTAATTTGCTCGCGGATCCGTGGGATTTTGTCCCGCCCCCGCGCTTTCCGACCGATCGGTATCCGACACGGCGAGGCCCGCGAGCGCGGCTTGCTGCCGGCGCAGGTCGGCGAGCATGTTGCAGAACAGCGCGCCTTGCTCGATCGCGTCGTCGAGCGCGACGTGCGTGTGCGGATGGTCGTCGAACCAGTGCTTCGGAAAGCGCGGCTTGATCGCCTTGCGGTACGGCAGGCCGGTCATCGCGAACGCGAGCGTCTTGATGTCGAGCGCCGACCACGAGAACGGGCAGCGCCCCGCGAAACGCATCATGTACCAGAACATGAACGTGAAATCGAAGCCGGCCGGCATCGCGACGAACACCGGCTTGCCGGGCAGCGCCTCGACCCATTCGACGTAGGCGACCAGTGCCGCCTCGGGCGCCTGCAGGTCGCGCCGGCAGGCGGCCCAGGCTTCCGGCTCGGTCTTCCACCAGGCTTCCTGCACCGGGTGCGCGTGTGCGCCGGGCAGCGTCTCGAGGTTCGCCGAGAACGTCGCGATCAGCTGCTTGTCCTCGGTATAGGCGGCCGACGCGAAGCTCAGCATCGAGTGCGGGCCGGGAATCGGGCCGTCGGCCTCGACGTCGGTGCTGACGTAAATTTCCGGGATGGCGGTCTGGTTCATCCGAATACCTTGTCGGACACGAACGGGTTCGTGCGGCGCTCGTCGCCGAACGTCGACACTGGGCCGTGGCCGGGCACGAACGTGACGTCGTCGCCGAGCGGCCACAGTTTTTCCTTGATCGAACGGACGAGATCCTCGTGATTGCCGCGCGGGAAATCGGTCCGGCCGATCGAGCCCGCGAACAGCACGTCGCCGACGATCGCGACGCGATGTGCGCGGCTGAAGAACACGACGTGGCCGGGCGTGTGGCCCGGGCAGTGATAGACCTCGAGCGTCTCGTCGCCGAACCGCACGGTGTCGCCGTCGTTCAGCCACTGGTCGGGCTCGAAGACGTCGGCGGCCGGAAAGCCGAAGCGCTCGCTCTGCATCGGCAGCTTCTCGATCCAGAAGCGTTCCTCTTCCTGCGGCCCCTCGATCGGCACGCCGTAGCGCGTCGCGAGCGTTTTCGCGCCCGCGCAGTGGTCGATGTGCCCGTGCGTGAGCAGCACCTTCTCGACCTGCACGTTCTGCCGCGCGACTTCCTGTTCGATGCGGTCGAGATCGCCGCCCGGATCGACGACGGCGGCGCGGCCCGTCTTCTCGCAGACGAGCAGCGAGCAGTTCTGCTGGAACGGCGTGACCGGAATGAGCGTGACTTTCATGGGTGCACCGGCGGCTAAAAGGAGCGATTGTACCGGTCGCGCGTACGGGCTGCCGGGCGTGCGATGCATGCGGCGGCGTGCCGATCAGGGCATTCCCGGAGCATGCCGATTGTTACAGTCATAGAGAGAATCAATGGTGCGCCCGGGGTGCTTTTCGAGACAAGGTTTTGATTTATGTATAATGCGCCCCATTGCACGTGAATTTCACGCAATTCGCTGGTGTTTCGGCCCCGTTAAACGAGGCGTTCGATTCACCGTCAAGCATCAGCCGCCGGGGAGTCCGGCGGTGTATCCAGCACCGAACATTCGGTGCTCACGTCTTGTCCGGCCGGGTGCTGCGCGCCCGCCTGCGGCCTTGCTGCCGCGCCGCCGGATGAGGCCTGTGCCGCCGTTCCTGTGCGTTGGTCGTAGCGACGCGCGCGAACGTGAAGCCATGTTCGATGGCGGCATGTGGGGTCTGGTCAGGCTGTTGGGGACAGGTTGCGCCAGACGTGAAAGCTAATCAGGACGGTTGCGGCCAGGACGAAGGCCGCGCCCATGCTAGCCGCCTGCTCGCATTCGAGCGGGGCGTGCACGCATTTGCCGTCCGGGCCGCATCTCTGCGTTGTGAAGCAGCGTTGTATCGATGCGGCCCGAACCAGAAGGCGACACGTCGATGAATTTACGTTTTCCGAGCCGATTCGGAACCATTGCATTGTTTTTTGCGCTGACGGGCTGTGCGGTGCCATCCAGCCAGACCACCGGCAGCGTGAACCAGAAGAAGGCCGTCGACAAGACGGCCGCCGCCGCGAAGGCGGACGACGACAAGCAGCCGCTCAGTTTCGATTCCGCGCTGGCATCGATGCCGGCCGCCGACAGCAAGGACGCGAAGAAGTCGTCGCTGGCGGACGCCGAGCCGATCGACGGCAAGGATGTGTCCGAGTTCCGCCAGAGTGGCCGCGCATCGTGGTACGGGCGGGATTTCCACGGCCGCCGCACCGCGAACGGCGAACGCTTCAACATGAACGCGTTCACCGCCGCGCACCGTACGCTGCCGCTGTCGTCGTACATCAAGGTGACGAACGCCTCGACCGGCAAGTGGGTCGTCGTGAAGGTCAACGATCGCGGGCCGTTCAAGCGCGGCCGCGTGCTCGACCTGTCGTATGCGGCGGCCAAGGTGATCGGCCTCGTGCACGCCGGCACGGGCCGCGTGAAGATCGAAGGGCTGTCGCCGCAGGAAGCGCGCGAGGCCCGCGACGAAATGTTCGCGTCGATCTCGGCGAAATAACCCGCGAAATAATCCGGCGGATCGTCCGCTCATGCGCAAAGGGCTGCCTTCCGGCAGCCCTTTGTCGTTGTGCGCCCAGCATGGGCGCACTCCTGCGGGTGCAAGTCCCGCCATAAGCTGGTCACAGCGAATGAAGTGAAGCGCAACTGCATGAGGGCGACCGAATGTGGAGAGGAAGCGTGGAGCGTAAAT